>JABLTR010068338.1_pt1 | contig 54374 bp, 46 predicted proteins | sample 7160071 | NCBI WGS metagenome assembly JABLTR01 (sample SAMN14651230, study PRJNA627086) | human gut metagenome | isolation source: feces | host: Homo sapiens | reverse complement strand
ATCCACTTCTTAGATTTTTAGCTTTACTGTGTTTTTAGCCCGCTTTTAGGGGGCTTGGTTTTGTGCGCCCTTTTTCGAAATGGTGCTTAAATCACCTTTTGCAGTATCTATTTCTCTGTATCATGCATCGCCTGTCTGCTTCTTGGTTTGGTATAATCCCAGCCTCCTTTTCTGCCCGCCTTGAAGCTGTATTCCATAATTTTTGCTCGCGCTAGCCGCTATACATACGCCTATAAAAATGAAGAATTCTTTTGAATTTATGGCACTACTCGAAAGCATAAGTTTAATTACTATTCCGCAAAACAATCCGATCCCTATTTGTTTCAAGCTTTGATCAGAGGAGGTAAGTACTCTTTTGAAAAGAACCAGAACCCAAATAATAAATACACTGCCGCCTATTAGTCCAAGGGAAACCAGTGCTTCTATCACGATATTGTGCGCAAAATAACCATCTGGCAAAAGGCTCCTATCTCCACCGATCCCATATCCTAAAATTGGTTTTTCAGCTATTGCAGCGAGAAGAGTGGTAGCAAGATCTCCTCTTCCGCTTCCGTCGAGCAGCATTCCCTGGTTGATATAATCCATTAAGCGTAGATTGCTTATTCCAAAATTGCTTAAAGCATCATTCAGGACCTGTAACAGCCATATCCCCAGTCCGCTGTATACCACAATCAATGCGGCTGTACATAAAACCGCTCCGCCGACCTTTCCTCGTATACTTTTTTCAAAGATAATCCACTTAAACAGCACCGCTATAAGCACGCACAGAATCGGGCCTCTGGTTCCGGCTATTAGCAGACTGATACCCCCAAAAATGCAAAAAATACCGTCATGCTTTTCCCAGCAAGCGACCAACAGGCATAAACACGCGCCGATGGCATATGCCACGCTCATATCGTCATAGTGCAGGGGCATTCCCTGCAGCAGCATGAGAAGGTATGCACAAGCCCCGCTAACTATGCCCAATCTGGCTGCTACACGCAGTACCGCGCGCAATTGGACGAAATCCGACGCCGCCATACCGACAAATATAAATACGCTTGAAAAAAGCAAGGATGTCGATTGAAACGTAATATATTCAAACCACCCGCCCGATACCATATACTCCACACTGGAAGGGTGAATGAGCATTTCCAATAGGCTCAATCCGATAAGGCAAACCACGGCCGCTAAAACCTTACCCGTAATCTTCTTCCATATGGCCGGCATGGACAGCAGCAAAAGGCACCATAAAAAGCCATAGTATGCATATGTCGTGACAGTGGTTGGAAAAGCAAACAGTTCTGCCAGCACATACATAAACCGCATGTAGATGGGCAACAGAAGAACTCCGTCAATGAACCAATTTATCATATTGGAACTGACTGGCGACCACACAAATCGGCCAAACTTTATTATCATTGCTATTTATTCCTCTCTGTGATAAGCGTTTGCCAGATATTTTTTGTGAAACACCGCACTTTATACTGACATTGCGCTAAAAATTCCCAATCTGCCTGTGCTACGAATCCAGCGACAGTTTTATCGCCCCTGTACGGCGCAAATCCTGGAAACCTGCCGCTCGGCCGATTTTTCGGTGCGGATCCATTCCGCCTGTTCCAGCCGACGCTCTTGGGAAAACGCCGTGTCCTCAGCCGCCGCCATCAGGGCTTCACGAATGCCCTCGGCACCATCCTTCTCTATGGTGCGGATAAACCGGTAATACTCTTCTCCGACGCCTTCCAGTCGGTACATGACAACCTTGCTGCCGGAAAGCAGGTATTCCATCGTCTTGGACGGAAATGAATATTTGGTGTACGTCCCATCGCTGGAGCGGGGATTCACCAATATGTCGCACCTGGCCTGCAGCTTCATAATCTCTTGCTTGGGAAGATAACCGTAATAGGTGATGCGGGGATCCTCGGCCGCGGCCGCCTCCACCTGTGCCTGCTCGCCGCCCGCCCCGCAGATCCAGAGCTGATAGCGCGGATCGTCGATGCCCTGAAAGGCCTCCAGCAGGCGCGAGATACCAAACACCGGATTCAGCGAACCGGTATACAGGATGGAGCGCGGGATGCGCGGCTGCTTGTAGTCAAAATCCGTCTGCGGCAGGAAGCCCTCGATTACTGTATACGGCTTGGGGGGGAACTGTTCCCGCATGGCTTCCGTGAGGAAGACATAGCTGTCGGCTGCCGACGGCAGGGTCATCTTTCGTTTAGCCTCCAGCCGATCCTTTATCCCGCGCAGTGTGAATTTGCGGCGCATAATCCCGTACTCACCGGCAAGATCTGGAATGATCAGGCAGTACCGGATCCGAGAGCCATGTTTCTGTTTCAGGCGGCGCATCATACGCAAAAAGGGCAGATACAGGCTGTAAACATAGATGGTAATATCTTCCGAAGTTTCCTTCAACATTCGGGACAGCACCCGATAAAGGTACGCTTCCTGCATATACTCACGGATTTGCAGGAGATTGAGAAAGGGGACATACGTCATGTTTCCGAACGCCGTACGTACAGTCTCTTCCTGAAAGCGCAAGCGGCGGCATCCGCGCGAATAAATCGGCACACACAACACCGAGAATATTTCCATTTCTCTGCCGAACCCCGCAAGAAAGCCCTTTTGATACTGATTGGCTGCCGTTTGTACACCCCGGCTGATTTTAAGGAGCTCCCGCTCCATTTCTTCTTCAAAAACAAAGCCCAAAAAAATATCCGGCATACGATCTCTCACTTTCCGAAATTCCACCATAAAGCCTTTGGGGGAACCGCGTTTTCTCTTATTTCTTTCTCTTCCGGACCCCCACCAAATCCAGTGCGCGCACCAGGATGTATAACGGGGTCTTCAGCGGGCATTTGTATCCGTATATCTCGTGCAGCCGTCCGTTTTTCGGATACAGGACGTACCACATATCCGCCACGCTGTCATATAGGGAGGTCTGGAACCGGAGGAACTGCAGCTTCGTAAATTTCTTCTGCTTCGGATAGAGAAGCCCCGCCTTACCGAGGAGCGACAGAATCCTCTCTTTTTTGCGGCGCGGCGGCTCGAGCGCCTTCAGCACCTCGTCCGGGATGGGCGTATCAAACAGGCGCTTCGCAAAGTACAGGGAAAAATAGGTGGAGGTCTTGACATGCGCGGCCTTCACACGCTGCAAAAACAAATCCCAGTCGATCGGCTTATGCGCCACGATGCGCTCTACATCCAGATGCAGCCGCAGGCCGGGGGCCCGCACATACGAATGCTTGGCTGTGTGCACGCAAACCTGCAGGAGGTTATCCTCAGGCGACAGGATGCCGACCTCGGTTCCTTCAGCGCAATAAGCTCGCTCGACAAACCCGTCGGCGTCCGGCTCGAGATCCTGGCGGATCCAGCGGCCCGCGACCGCGCGCCATGCCAGCTCAAACCACATTTTGTTCCCGGATGGGGTTTCGACATAATACTCCGTGGAACCGTCGCGGTAGGCGGCCTCCAGCTCCTCCTTTTCAAACGCGCTGCGGAATTGAAAGGTAAGGCCGCATTGCAGCAGGAGCTCATGCGCCGCCAGAAAGTCCTTTTTGCGGACCAGGCTATCAATATCCTCCATCGGGCAGGCGGCCGCATCCGCCACCATATCGCACATAATGCCGCCGTTTTTCAGCACGACCATGCGGATGCCGTGTTCCGCCATAATCCGGCAGATGTCCGTCGCCTTGTCCCGCAGAAAGCTTAGATGCTTTTTTTCCGCTTCGTAAGCGGCGCGCCATTCCGGCGGCAGCTCCATCAGCTGGGCTTTGAGGATATGGGACGCAACCACGCCGTCCAATTCATGTTCGCGGCATATGGCGAAAAAGGTGCCGGGCTCCGTCCCTTCCAGACGGCTCCGCAGATCCTCCGGATCGGCCAGGTTCTCCCTGGATAAATCCAGCATCAAACGCACATCAGGATGGTTCAATTCTTCAAACATCGCGTCTCTCCCTCCACTGTCTCAAAGTACCCAGCGAAATCCTCCGTCCCGTATTGCTGCGGCAAATGGCAAAGCTCGCGCAGGCGAAACAGCATGTCCTCCGCCAGCACAACCGTATGCCGCCAGTCCTTGCTCGCCGCATATGTCCGCAGCCCCTCGGTCTGCCGGATATTTTCAAACAGCGTCGCCTCGTCGTAAAACGGGCTTCTCTCATCGTAGGACTCCCAGTCGATGATCCAGATGCATTCGCTGCGGTTTCCCACCCAAATGTTTCCGGGCTGCAAATCCCCATGGCTTAACGTCAGGGGGATCGGTTTTTCTAAATTCGCTATCGTCCGGCACAGCTCCTCTATATACGCCCGCACCGCATCCATGGGAATCGCCTTTTGTGCGTGCACCAACCGCTCAAAAATCTGTTCAGACTCTTCGCGCAGCTGCTCCGCGTAAGCCGCTGCGGAAATTTCACGACTGTGCGTTTCCGTAAATGCGCGCCAAATCTGCCAGGCTTTTTCAGAAAACTCCTTCGTCCGGACGCCGGCACGGGCGACCGGATACCCGTCCAAAATTTTTTCGGTATACCCGTGCTCCTCCACCGACAGCAGCGGCGGGATAAACGCCGCCGTATACCGTGTGCGGAAATCGATTTCCCGGGAAAGATCCTCCTCTGGAAAACCGTCTTTCGCGATGACGCTGACCGTCCCCGCCGCAAAATTGAACACCCTGTATTTTTTGTTGCAGGGGTATATCAGAGTGTCGCGATCTGCGCGGTTGGGAAGCTCCAGGCGCCGCTTGGAAAGCAGCCCGTGCGAACGCAGCGACGCCCACACATACAGCCGCACCATGGCTTTTTTCAGAGGGGAACCGGATACGCGGTACTCGGTATACAGATACCGCCGTACGCGCGGGGACGGCGAAGAAACCACGATCGCGTTAAGCTCAGGGTATACATACAGCCGCTTCCCGGAACCGCAGTCCCCATAAAAGCGCTGCAGGGTTTTCTCATTGATCGCGTAAAAATCCTCCCGCCGGATCATGTGCGATATTTTCATGCGCTTTCTTTCTCCTGGATGCATTCCATGGTTTTTTCAAAGACTTCCTCAATGGTCCCGGTGGCGTCGATAACATACTGCCATCTGCCCCGTTCGATCTCTTTCATGTAGCGGTCGATGCGATCCCGCCGCACCTCCACCGGCTCCGGCCACGGCTCGTCCTTCAAGGTGGAGCGGTACATCGACAGCTCGGCGGGTATGGTATAAATGATGGACTGCTTGGGCTTTTTATAGATGCCTCTCGCAAATTTCCATACCCGCCACTTTTCAAAATCAAACTCCGGGTATTTCATTTGAAAGTCAATATACGAATCCCAGAAATAGCGATCGGCAAGAATCCGGCTTCCAAAGAGCTCGACCAGCCGGAAATACACGCCGTAATACAGCCCCAAATCCAGGATGGACAGCCATAGCAACAGCTTCCTCTTGCGCGGGCTCCCGTGTACCTCCGCGCGGTATTTTTCATGATCCTCCGCGCTTCCGGAACGATCCTGGCGGATCAGCGTTTTGAAAAACTCCAACAGCGGCGTATAGCCCCCGCGGGAATGGATGACCCGGCACCGCTTTTTCTGCTGCCGGAGCGCCTCGCTTACTTTCTCGATCTGCGTGGATTTTCCCCCGCAGTCTATTCCGCTGAAAGAAATCATGCTCCTACTTCCTCGTATATATCCAAATATTTTTTATACATCGCAGCCTTGTCAAAGCCCTCGGCATGCCGGATGCAATCCGCCGCCTGAAAGCTTGCACGCATGTCCCGCTCATGCAGCGCCTTCACAACCCCGTCGGCCGAGCAGTCCGTGAGGACGAGGCCGGTCTTGTCCGTTACGATCTCCGGCAGTGCGGTTTTCTCAAACACGATCGCCGGAATTCCGCAGGCGTTGGCTTCCACGACGGTCAACCCCATTGTTTCCTCGCTGCTCATGCTGACCAGTACGTCGGAAGCGCTGTAGACGGCCGCCAGTTCAGCGGCGCTGTTTGTCCGTTCGATGCAGAGCACATTGTCCGGGAGGGCGCGGATCTGCTGGGCGGTCAAGCCAACCAGGACGACCTGATAACGGCTTCCTAGCTTGTCGGCGAGTTGTAAAAAATACGGCAGCCCCTTGTGGACCGTCCATGCAGTGGCAACGCCCAGAACGATAATTTTATCCTCAAGCCCATACCGTTTCCGAAAATCACTTTCCGTGGGACGAAACACCATCCGATCGATGCCGTTTGGAATCACCCGGATCGGATAGCCCTGTAGAAAAGAACGCTGGACGCAGGAGGCCAGCCAAGCGGACGGGGTGACGATCGTCAGATGGGGGACGCCGCTGAACAGCTCCTTTTTCTTCCGATAGTTGCGCCGCGAAGCATCGAGAAACGCGCTGGAAGGATATTCTTTTTTCAAGGGGCAGGCATAGCACCCGGTTGTCCACTTTTCACAGCCTATTGCGGAGAAATGTGAGCAATGGCCGGTAAACGCCCAGCAATCGTGTAAAGTCCAGACAACAGGGATCCCCTTCTGCTTGATATACGCGAAGAGCAGGCCAACGTGTAGGTAATACCCGTGGATATTGTGCAGATGGATGATGTCGGGAGCATAGTCGTCCACCGCACGTAAAAACGATTCTGTCGCATTTTTGGATAAAAAGCCTGCATTATCCAGCAGGCGGGCTCCCGCCGCATGAAGCAGACAGTCTTTTTGGTTGCCGATGCGTATGGCAATATCCCGGTAGGCTTCCAGCGCCTGATTCCGGCCATACCCGATCCGGCAGGTATGGCCGGACGCATGGAGGACATCGGCAATATCCGTACAAATCCGCCCCGTGCTGCGGATCCCACAGACGGAATTGATTTCCAGGACTTTCATGCTATACCCCCTACTGCTCTCTTCCAGCCTCGAGCGCATGCAGAATCGCACGATAGCTCTCCTTTACGGAAAAATGCTCCAACAGGTACGCGGCAGATTTTCGAAATTTCTGTGAAAGATCTTCCTGACAAACCCGACAGACCTGATTCGCAAACCGCTCCGCATCATTGCTCGGGCACCACCAGCCAAATCCGCCCTCCGTTATCACCCTCCCTATATCAGTGGCGGTATCGGTGCAAGCTAATACAGGCATACCCTTCTGCATATAGGACAGCAGGCGAGAGGGGAAATTCGGAATGGTAAACCGATAATCCAGAAAAATCAGCCCTACATCACAGCAGCCAGCAAATTCCTCATATTCCTCCCGGGGCAGGCCTGGCAGGACCAACAGGTTTTCCTGTTTTTCTGCTTCCTGGTACGCGGCCAGCCTGGGGTAGTCCGTGCCGCTGCCGCACACGACAAAAAAGGCTTCCTCAGCCTGCCGGGAAGCCTGCAGGCAAGAAATGATGAACGGCACGTTCTGCGGCCTTCCCAGATTGCCTCCATATAGGAAGACGGTTTTATCCAGCGGAATCCGGTATTTTTCCCGCAGGCTTTTTTTCCTGTCCGGCTTTTCCAGCAGAATTTGCGGCTCAACGGAATTGGGGCTGACATGTACCTTATACGGTGGAATCTCGGGATTCTTTTTCAAAACATAGTCGACATTTGCCTGTGACATGCAGCCAATATAATTGGAAAGAGCATATAATCTTTTTTCTTTTGTTCGAAAATACCGATACACAATACCCTTCCATCCTTCTTTTTTCATCATTCCAAGATCTACTGCATTCTGAGGGAAAATATCTTTTAACAACAAATAAGTTACTGCACTATCACGATTTTTTACATATGCTACTGCTTTTTGGAGTGTGATAGGTGGTGTTGAATAAAGAACTAGGTCAAAGTGTATATCAGAGAAAAACCGCTTAATTGCTGAAACAAACTGGTACTCTAGGAAAAGCGTGGATATACCCTTTTCTAGAGTGTTAGTTTTCTGCGTATTCCCTATCTTTAATTTCAATAGATGTCCACTCTCCAAAAGGCTGGTCTCATGTCCGGTCCTTCTCTCAACAGGTGAAATGCAAAACACCTCATGACCATTTCGAGTAAACTCACGAATTAAGTCACAATAAATGTTATGATCTTCATATGACAAAAAATCTAATAAGGTTAAAAATAAAATATTCACATTTAATCTCCCAAAGGCGGAATCAATTTTGTAATCTTGTGTCTTATTGCATCGAACGAAGTTGCTTGAAAAATAGAAACATCCTTTTTTTGTTGATTATATAACCCACCTGAATTATTAAACCAGAGCATTTGCATACCCAGCACCTGAGGTCCCCTAAAATCTTTCTCCAGATTATCACCAACATATATTATTTGCTCAAATGGGATATCCCATCTTCTTTGCATAATTCTAAAAGCAATGTCGCAAGGTTTTCGAAATTGTTCGCCTCCGAGTTCATCGGTGATGATTATATCGTTAACTATTCCATCTAATCCCAAAGCCTGTATCTTTTTCCTCTGACCAGACACTCGGCCATCTGTGATAATCCCAACTTTTATGCCTTGGGACTTCAATTCTAAGATTAGTTCCGGAGCACCATCATATAGTGTAATTATTGGAAAATGCTCCCGATACATCTTCAAGCATTCTTCTTTCTTCTCTGGACAGCCAAGTTCACATACAAGTTTATCAATGGCAGGCTGGCCCGCTTCAAAATAAATCCAAAGCCTGTTTGCCAAGGAAGCATCACCTAAGAAATCCGCAATTTGCTTAAATCCAGAGATCACATACTGTTTTTCTGAATAAAGGGTATCATCTAAATCAAAAACTACCCCTTTCGCTGGCTGGTTTCTCTGACCCCGCATCACACACACACTTTGATCAAACCGGCTGTACACAGCGCCATCATCCACTTGTTCGGAATACTCTCCCGGCTGACCTGCCAATATCTTCAAAACAGATTCCGCAGACTTCGCACCCGCTTTCATACTCAGTGGGGCTCCTCCTCCATACCGCGGATTAATTTCTATGAAATAATCATCATTTGTGAGAGCTTGTCGGATCAGTTGTATGGTAATAGGACCACAGGGCTGGAAAGCGCCAATCAATTTCCTACATTCCTCAATTATTTTTTGATCCATAGAAATTTGAGTTTTCAGAACCTCTCCACTACGTACAGCCAACCGGATCCTCGGCGTGATGTAAAGCGGCCTTCCATTGAAATCACAGAATATATCAACCGTATATTCTGTTCCTTCAATAAACGGCTGAACAATGTAATCTCTAACCTGTTCGGCATAAACCTTTAGTTCGGATTCATTTTCCACTTTAAATGCGTTTATGCTGCTGCTTCCATCTTTCGGCTTAACGAAACATGGATACGGGCCATGATAAAGCTGATAATTATTAACTGTCCGAGGTGCTTTTAATCCACAGAATTCAAAGAAATCCGCCGTATAATTCTTATCTCTGCATATTGCAATCTTATCCGGCTTACTAATAAGTACCTTTGTCCCAATCTCGTCAAACTTTGCTGCGTTCTGACTAAGCACCAAAAGATCAGTATCAATCGTAGGTATGAGCAAATCAATATGATCCGCTTCGCAGATTCCTAATAACTGTGGAATGTAATCAGGATCCCGCATTCCACACACTTTCCGGGTGTAATCACAAAATGCCAATGCCGGAGCAGTTTCTGTCATATCCGCACCATAAATTATCAAATTGACTCCAAGGGAATCAGCAGCACTGCGAAAAGATTGCACAAGTTCCACTCGGCGTCCAATGCCTGTAAATAAAATACGATATGTCCTTGCAAGGTTTATCTCCATTTTGCTACCCTCCCTGTTTTGAACACACATTAACGAACTATTTCACGGTTTTATCACAAATTTGCACATTTCCTATTGCCAACACAAACCAGCAATCATTATATTCACGGAACGTTTTCACCTTGCCTAGCACCGGAAATCCCATAAATTTTCTGTCTATTTCCGAATTATCATCCAGGAAACCAACTACTTTATCCCCAGACCGGACTACTATATCAGCTACTACTTTCCCGTGCCCGCCGGCACCGATAACCACAACTTTTTTTCCATTATGCATTCCTCTGCTGCACATCAGTCCCCATAAACTCCTCCATAGTCGCTGAGGTATCCGAGCTGATGCCCTCTTTCCGTATTACAGTCCTCACCGTTTGGAAAATGATTTTCCAATCCCCCAGAAATGTAATATGATCTACATACTCCACGTCTAAGTCAAATTTTTCTTCCCAAGAGATAGCATTTCTGCCATGCACTTGGGCGTACCCGGTAAACCCTGGCCGCACCTCATGCCGCCTTGCCTGATGGGAGTTGTACCTATCCAAATAGCGAACTAACAGAGGCCTTGGCCCTACTACACTCATCTCCCCCTTAAGGATATTGACCAGTTCCGGAAGTTCATCTAAGGATGTTGAACGAAGCAGCCTGCCAAATTTAGTCAACCTGACTTCATCTGGCAGCAATTCGCCCTTTTCGTTCCTTGCATTGGTCATGGTCCTAAATTTATAGAGTTGAAAGATTTTCCCGTTCCTTCCTGGCCGAGGCTGCTTGAAGACTACCGGAGACCCCAACTTAACACGAATAAGTGATGCTGTGATCAACATAACCGGGCTCAGCACAACAATTGCAAGCAATGCGCATAGAAAATCCTGAGGTCGTTTTATGTACTTTTCATAGAAGCCAAGCTTATGCAATGAAATCGACTCCTTTGAAAACTGTTATTCAAAACACTTCTTAACAATTTCAATGACCTGTTTTTGTTCTTCCACCGTCATCTTGTTATCACTCGGCAAACAAAGCCCCCTAGCAAAAATATCCGCGCCTACATCTACGCCAAATCCAGGAATATAGGCGTTGGTTTTTCCTCTGCCGTTACCATCTCGGGTAACAAATCCGTGCATCCGGTACATGGGTTGCATATGCATGGGCTTCCAGATCGGACGGCCTTCCGCGTTGCATGACGCCAGTACATTCAAAATCTCCGTGGGACATGATTTCCCAGGCTCTGAAAGATAGCAAGCTTCCATATCGCCGCGAACCTGATGACACATTGCACTGGGGTCAATCAGAATGCAGGACAACCAAAAATTTGGTTCACATACAGCGGGGTCATAGGGGTTCATCGTCACAGGCAAATCTTTCAATCCCTCTTTATAGCGCATATAAATAGCCTTCTTTTGCGCAATATGCTCCTCTAAATGGGGAATTTGTCCCCGGACAACACCTGCGACGATATTGCTCATTCGATAGTTATAGCCCACCTCTTCATGTTGATACCAGGATGCATTCTCTCGGCTCTGCGTAGACCATTTTCTTGCCTTGTTAGCGTCTGCTTCCTCATCTGTGAGCAGCATACCACCCGAAGAACCGGTGATAATCTTGTTCCCATTGAAGGAAATGATGGACACATCCCCGAACGTACCAGTTTGCACACCCTGATACGTTGCTCCCAGGGATTCCGCCGCATCCTCTACAATAAGCGCATGGTGCCTTCTGCAAATTTCCCGAATCTCTTGAACCTTTCCAGGAACGCCATAGAGGTGCGCCACTACGACCAGCCGCACCTCTGGATACAGCTCAAACGCCTTCTCTAAAGCAACAGGATCCATATTCCAGGTATCATATTCCGTATCGATAAAGACTGGCTCACCACCTTCGTAGACCACAGGGTTTACTGTGGCATCGAAAGTCATATCGGAACAGAAGACCTTGTGTCCCTCCAATGTCCCATGACCTACCTTAGGCTGGCCATAGAGTTTCTCTCCGCACAGTTTCACAGCCAAGTGGAGGGCAGAAGTACCAGAAGCAAGGCCTACTGCATATTTCCGGCCAATCTTTTCGGCAATTTCTTTTTCAGAGATGTTGATATTTTCCCCCACCGTAGAAACCCAGTTGGCGTCAATGGCCGCCTGGACAAACTGGAGCTCTTCCCCATGCATGGTGGGTGTGGAAAGCCACACTTTTTTCTCGAAAGGCTTGATCCCCTCGAAACGCTTATCTTCTTCAACATTCATGTTGATTCCCTCTCTTCTTACAGTAGACCTCACATCACCCCGCCACCGGCACAGCGGCCCCGGTAGCGGTATCCTCAATAAACTTCGCCTCGGCAATTGCCTTGCCATTGACCTCTTCGGGAGAGTGATAGGTGGGTACCACCTGCTTCATGGCCACACGAATCGCGTCATCGTCTTCAGTTTTCAAGGCGGTTTCCAACACATCCAGCTTCTCTTGAATGAGAGCCGTGGAGAGAGGCTCGTCCCGCTCCACAAAAATACGGTCGTTATCCGTTTTGGTCAGGGTCTCCGTCTTCATGAGCAGCTCCTCATAGAGCTTCTCTCCAGGCCGCAGACCGGTTTCCACAATGGGAATATCCTTGTAAGGCTCCAGGCCGCTGAGGCGGATCATGTTTTCCGCCAAGTCCAGAATCTTCACCGGCCGCCCCATATCCAGCACAAAAAGTTCTCCACTCTGAGCCATAGCTCCGGAGGTAAGCACCAACTGGCTGGCCTCGGGGATGGTCATAAAGTAGCGGATGATACGCTTATCCGTCACGGTGACAGGGCCCCCGTTGGCGATCTGCCGTTTAAACAGGGGGATCACACTGCCGTTGCTGCCCAGCACGTTGCCAAACCGGGTACAGCTAAAGGAGGTCCTGCTTTGTGCTGCCGCCCGGCTTAAGACAATCATCTCGCAAAGGCGCTTGGTGGCTCCCATCACGTTGGTGGGGTTCACCGCCTTATCTGTGGAGATCATAATGAACTTCTCCACGCCATACTTCTCCGAAGCACGGACCATGTTCCAGGTGCCGAACACATTGTTCTTCACCGCCTCGGAACAGTTGTGCTCCATCAGAGGCACATGCTTGTGGGCTGCCGCGTGGAGCACCACCTGGGGCCTGTATGTACGGAACACCTTATCCAGCTGCTCTGCGTCACGGACACTGGCAATCTCCACAGCGAGGTTCAGCTCTTTGCCATAGGCCAGCCGCATTTCCTGCTGAATGTCGTACACATTATTCTCGTAAATATCCAGAAGAATCAGCTGCCTGGGGTGCATCCGGGCAATCTGCCGGCTCAGCTCTGAGCCGATGGAACCGCCGCCGCCGGACACCAGCACCACCTTATCCCGGTAGTAACTGCGTGCTTCCTCCCCCAAGAAGTCCACTTCCTGGCGGAACAGCAGCTCTTCCACATCGAACTCCCGGATTTGCCGCCGGCCGCTCTCCTCCGTGTTCTCTACGGGGAAGGTGTAGACCTTCACCTTAAAGCCCATGGACTTGTACCGGTCATAGAGAGCGGCCCGTTCCTCCGGGGATTTCTTCACGGCGAAGACCACCTCCTGCACTGTCAGGCGGTCCAGCCGTTCCTTATTGTCCTCCCCGGCAGGGAGGACGTCGATGCCGCAGACTTGACGGCCGATTTTTTCCTTATCCACATCGATGAAGCACACCGGGGTGTACACCGCGTTGGGGTTGTTCTGCAGCTCCTCGGCCAACATGGCACCCATGCGGCCGGCTCCGATGATGGCGATGCGGATTTTGTTCTTGGTGGGCATCACTGTGGTCAAGGCCTCGTTGGTCAGGGAGATGCCGGTCAGCCGGTAGACCAACGTATTCACCGCGCGGGTGAGCAGGTTTCTGTGAGAGAAGAAAGAGCGGACTTTGGCGCTGGTGACGCAGGTCTCAAAGAGCCAGGTATACAAAAACCGCAGCACCATAGAGCCCATACAGGCCATGGAAACCATGCCACCCATGCGGAAGAACGTGGGATGCTCCACAGGCACCAGGTACCCTACAAACACATAGGCCAGGCCTCCCACCACATCCGCCGACAATAGGCGCAGGTAGCTGTTGGTCCGGCTGTACCGCCACACCTGGGAGTAGACATTGAACACGTACCGCGAGGCCATGAGGCACACGGCCGCCAATGCAAACTGCATGCCAGCCTCCGCCCAGGACAGAGTCACACTGCCCCGGGGGAACACCCGCAGCACCATGACGGTTACAAATCCCAGCACGCAAAGGTCATAGCACATGAGCTTCAGTTTTCGGTGGCCGGCTTCCGCGTTTCCGCGGGGCCGCTCCAGAGGCATGCCAATTTCCCGGACTCGTTCCTTTCTCCCATCGTTCATGTTCTCATCCTTCCCACAAAATCCAAATTCATTCGACAGTCAAACCATCATTTCACCACAGCAAGGCCCTTCGCAATCCTCCCGGGGTTTCTTTGCAGCAGCAGTTCTGCATATCCCTCGGAAAAGCGTTCCTTCAGATATTTCTCCAGCCGCTGAAAGCTTGGCGTACGGCTCTCCCCATTGTGGGCGTCGCTGGAAACCACATGGGCAAGCCCATGTTCCAAGGTCCAGGTGGCTGTACGAAAGGCAGAGGCGCCGAAATCCCCCAGCACGCTCCCTTTGTCTAGCTGAAGAACCCAGCCGTTGCCAAACCATTCCGCCAGGCAGCCAGGGTCTCTCTGCACCGCCCCATACCGCTCCGGATGGGCAAGCACGGGAAGAAAACCCGCATCCTCCACGCAGCGGGCAGCATACTCCATGCGCGAAAGGCGCTCCCCAAAGGGGAACTCCACAAGCAAATAGCGCGTTCCCGCCAGAGTCAGTTCCCGCAGGACAGAAGGATCGTGCCGGTTTCCCTCCCACAGCAGCTCGGCTCCGGGAAATACCCGAAGCGGGACCTGGCGCTTTGCCAAAGCTCGGTTCAAAACCTCTGCAAGCTCCCCTATCCTTTGGCTTCTTTCCAACAGCCAAGGGTCACTCAACCTGCAATGAGGCGTGCATACAATTCTCCCTACATTGGAACCAACTGCCGTCTTGATCATGTCCCAGGTGGCAGCCCAATCCTTTGGCCCATCGTCCAGCCCAGGGAGGATATGGCAGTGGAGGTCGGTGAGGGCCGTCATCCAGATGCTCCCCGGGATTCCAAATGCTGGGCACCATTCTCTTCTTTCTCGCTTTCCCCATACCCGTAGTTGGAGTAGCCATACCGGCCATACCCATATCTCCCATAGCCATACCGCCCGTAGCCGTACCCATAGGAACCGGATGTCTGAGGAAAGGCGTTGAACACATATCCCAAAACAGGCACCTGGGCATCGTTGAGCATAGAGAGGGATTCCACAACCCCGGCTCCTGTGACTGTGTCATACCGCACCACCAGCAGGGATGCGTCCGCGTACTCCGCTAGGATGGAAGCGTCTGGAAAAATGCCGCAGGGCGGCGTATCGAGAATCAAATAGTCCACCTGGGAGCAAAGCCGCTGAAGGATGTCCTTCAAATGGGGGTCCCGCAGGTAGGGGGAGGGATTCTGCTCCCTTTGTTCCCCACCCCAGAAGAAAAAACCAAGCCGTTTGGAAAAGCGCAGGAAATTGTCATCCAACAGCTTCGGCTTCCGGAGGACATCGGCAACCGTCACGCCGCCTTTCATCCCCAAGAGCCTGGCATCATTTTGGCCCCGGAGGTCAAAATCGATGAGCATCACCCGGTGTTTCTCCCGGGCAAGCTGTTCCGCCAAATCAATGGCCACGGTGGATTTCCCCTCCCCGGCCATGCTGCTGGTGATTAGGAGGATGTTCCCGCCTTTTTCCTTTAGGGCGGACCGCACTCTCACAGCAAGAGCACTCACGCTCTCCCGAAACCCATGGGGTGTCCTGTGATCCAGGATGGAAACATATTGGCTCACCGCGCTATTCTTTCTAGCCTTCTGTTTTACGGCAGGCAGGGCGCCCAAGCATTCCAAGCTGGTAAAGCGCTCCATATCCTCTGCGGACTTGACAGTATTGTTGAGGAGCGCCCATACCAGCGTCAGGATGGAAGCCACCAGCAACCCACCGAATGCCCCATAGGCCAGGAGCCTTTTTTTGCTGGGCACGTTATAGGGCGAAGTGGGCGTCTGGATCTCGTCGATAAGATTCAGCTCAATATCTCCCAGCACAAACCGGGAAACCTCCGGATAGACCGACAAGGCTGCCTCCAAGATGGAACGGGCATCCTCCGGGGAAGGGCTGCTCACAGTCATAGTGACCATGTTGGAGTTTTCAATGGTTTCTGCGGAAATCTCCCCGTTTAGCGTGTCTGTTTCCAATGTATCCAAGAGGACGCTGCGGAAATAGCTGCTGTCCAAAATGTAGGGAAATGTCCGGGACATCTGGTCCGCTGCTGTGGTGGAGTAGTAAAACCCGGTGTATTCCCCGGTGGAAACCGTGAAGGTGGCTTCGCAGCGGTACAGAGGGGTATATTGGATAAAGCTGACGCCAAAGGCAATCGCAGTGCCTGCCACGAGAAGGCCGGCGAACAGCCACCACCGCTTTTTCGCAATACGGAAGAAATCCAGGGCCAGCTGAACCAGGTCAATCTCCGTGGTATCCTCTTGGCGGTGCGTTTCTCGGTTCATCTCGTCCATGGGCATTCCCTCCTTTCTTCTTGCATCGATTATTCATAGCGCCCGCTCTCTGAAACACGGGGCCTTTCCCGCCGGAAGGCGTTTAAGACGATCCCCGCGAAGTCCCCGGCGCTTTTCCAGATGAGGTCCACCGTGTCGTTGATGACGCGGATATCTGAGGAATCCTGGCGCACCACCAGCGCAACTGTATCGGCCTGATGCATCCATATTTCCGCGTCGGCTGCCGCCACAATGGGAGGGCAGTCCACCACAATGACATCCATTCTGCCCCGCAGTTCCTCCAGGATTTGGTGAAGCCGCAGACTGGAGAGAAGCTCCCCCGCTTGAGACACAGGCTTGTACTGAAAGAGCTCCCAAACCGCGGAAGTTTTGTTCTGAGCGAGGCAGTTTTCCAGGGCTGCGCTCCCTTCCAGCACATCCGAGAAAGAGGGGACCGCTTGCTCCCGCTTGTCAAACACCTTGAACTGTGCCGGTTTCCGCAAGTCGCCGTCCAACAAGAGGACCTCCCGCCCATGCTCGGCCAGAGCAAGGGCGATGTTGGCCGCCACCGTGGACTTTCCCTCGTTTTCCTCCACACTGCACACCAAAAGTACTTTACTGTTTTTCCGGCGCATATGGGATTCCAGCCTTGTTGCCATGCGCCGGCTGGCTTCCGCAAAGTCCATGCTCACCAGCGGGGAGTTCAACAGCAGGGCGGGCACCTCGTTCTTCCCCTTCTCGCCATGGGTGATCACCTGCTTCTTTTCAAAGGGAATTGTGCCCAAGATATTCCCGTCCAGCAAGCTGGATGCCGAGGAAGCCGCCTTGACTGTCCTACGCAGCAGATAGATCAAAGTGATCAGACCTGCGGCGACCAGGCCCGCCAGAAGGGTCAGCTCCCACCGGCGGGACACCAAGAACGAGGCATTGGAGGGGCTTTCCGGCACAGAGGGCTCCTGCACCACTTCCAGGGCGGCGTCGGTAAACACATACCCCGCCACCTGCTGATAGTTGCGCAGGGCCGCCTGAATGAACAGGTACGCCTGCCGGGGCGTGGGAGAGGTGGTGCTGAGCACCAACAAGTTGGTCTCCTCAATCTGCGTGCAGGAGATGGTCCCCTCTACCGGTTCGCCGATGCTTTCCGACACCAGATTGCGCAGGGCGTCGCTTTGGAAAATCTCGCTGTAGACAGCGGTCATCTGGGTGGTCTGGGTCAGGGAGGTGTAGGCGTCCGCGCCCATCATCCGTATGACCAAGGTGGAGGAGGCAGTGTATTGCGGGGTATAGAGAAGGTTCCCCACGCCAGTAGCGCCCAGCAGCATGGCCACCATCCAGCACAGCACAACCCACCAGTTTTTCAATATTTCCCGTCCGGCCCCTTCCAGGGAGGCGCGGTCCAATATGATTGCTTGCTCTCTCATCCCGCCGCCTCCTGCACGATAACGGTAAGCCAGGTCTGCCCATAGGAGCCAGCCTGATTCAACTCGTAATGGACCTCATAGAGGCCTGGGGTGGAAGTGTCCACAGTGGAGTCCACCGACAGCTGGCTGGACGCCAGGTCCTCTCCCGAGGCTCCGGTGACGGAATCCACATAGGCAGTGGGTGAGAAACTCTGCCCTTGTTCCACATACACCAGCCCGGAAGTAAGGCGGATCTCCGCCGTTTGGGATTTCTCCTCCAGAATGTGGATGGGGAAATCGTAGGATACGGTATCCCCAAAGGAATTGCGCACTTCCATCGTGATGGTGTAGTCTCCGGGTATACTGTACGAAGCGTCAGTCTCTACGTAGGTAATCCAATCGGTCAGGTCTCCGTCCAGCATGTCCTCTACGGTAAACATGGCCCGCACCTCCGTATTGTTGGTGGAACCGGCCTCAAAACAAAGGGGCTGCTCCAACGCGAAACGGGGGGAATGATAATCCGTAAAGGTGACACGGCGGGTCAGCGTGGCCATGTGGTCTGCGGAGTCGAACACCACATAGGTCAGGTCGCAAATCCCCGGGTCGATAAACCGGGAGAAATCTCCCACCAAAATCTGGCTGGTCAAGTCCCCATCCCGTTCGTCCGAAGCGGAGACTCCCTCCAGCAGCTGCTCCTGGGTGTAATCGCAGGGGATTTCCAGCGTGTCAGACACCGCGGTAATTTGGGGCAGCGTGGCGTCCCTGCTTATGAAATCCACCCCCAGGGAAACAGCGAACAACACCGCTGCCACAGCGGCAATTGCCACAGAACCTATTTTAAGAAGCCGCATAGGCATGGGATTTGTCCACCTCCTTGGGTTCGCCGGCTCCCTCCAAAAACTGCTGGAGCCGTTCTTCGTTGATTTCTTCAAACTGTCCGTCCCCCACCAGGTAGACCCGGCTGCACTGGGCAAAGACGCTGGGCCGATGGGCGGTGACCACCACCGTGCGGGTGGGGTCGTGGCGGATGATGTTGTGGAGCACTTTTCGCTCTGTTGCCACGTCCAAAGCGCTGGTGGCCTCATCCAATAAGAGCACTGGGGTATCGGCCAGAATCGCCCGGGCAATGGAGATGCGCTGCTTCTGGCCCTCGGAAAAGCGCTGGCCGTTGTCGCCGGTATCGGTGTCCATCCCCTCGGGGAGATCCTGCACAAAATCCCAGGCGCAGGCGGCACGAAGGGCCCGCTCCAGCTCCTGGTCAGAAGCCTCTGGGCACAGCAGCCGCAGATTTTCCGCAATAGTTCCGGAGAACAGCGTGTTCCCCTGAGGGATGTAGCTGAACAGCCTGCGGGTGGCGGCGGAAACCGGCTCCGGGGATAGCCCTCCGGAAGCCACGGTAACCTGGCCCTCCCGTGGGTGCAGCAGGCCCAGCAGCAGCTTCAGCGTGGTGGTTTTACCCAGCCCGGAAGGCCCTACCAAACCGATGATCTCCCCCGGGCTTGCCAGGAAGTCGGCGCCGGTGTAAATGGCCTTGTCCCCGGGATACCCGGCGGTAACGTTTTCCATTTTTACGGAAACGCCGGTTTCCTTGGCTTTGGAAAAAATTTTGAGGAGGTTTGGGGATTCCGCCGACTCCTCCCGGGGCAGGCCGGTGACTTCCATAATCCGCCCGGCACTGATGCAGGCGCGGATGGCGCTGGGAACCAAATTCACCACGGAGCTGAAGGAGCCCCGCAGGGAACCCGCCATGCCCACCAGCATGGTCATGGAGCCGTAGGTGATGTCCCCGCGCCACAGGCGATAGATGGCGAACCCGTAACAAGCGTAGCCGATGGCCTGTCCCACCAAAGAGGTGGCAATGCTGCCCCGCTGCTGGAATTTGTTCCGGTCCAGCTGGATGCGCACCGCCTCTTTCTGCTGGTTTTCATACCGCTGGATAAAGGTTTCCACCAGGCCAAAGGCCTTGATGGTCTGCATGTGCTGGAAAATCTCCTGGTTGAAGGACACGTTCTTGCTGGCGAACTCCTGGTTCTTTTTCTCATATTCCCGCATCTTCCGGATGTTGTAGCGGGAGACAATGAGGGAGATAGGCGCACCGCACAAAGCGATAGCTGCCATGGTAGGGTCATTTTGCAGCATGACGATGAGAGCGCCCCCAAAGCTGACCAGCATGGAACAAAGGCTGGGGATAAACGTGAGGACATTGTTGATCACCGCCATGACGTCCCCGTTTAAGCGGTACTGCAGGTCGCCCGGGGAAAACTCGGAAAGGGACTCCCAGTCCGTTTCGATGATTTGGTGGAAGATATCCAGCCGCACACCGTTGGAGATGTGCAGGTTGATTTTTAAAGACAGCCTGCTGCGGATGGCGGAGATGAAAATCTGCCCCACGCCAACCCCCACATAGGCTGCGGCGGCAATGCCCAGCAGCCCGCTGTTGTGTCCGGTGACGCTGTCCACCAGGGTACGGGACACCATGGACGTGCCCAAGCCCAAAAGGGAACCTGTCATGTTCAGCAGCGTATACCCGCCAATGTGCAGCCAATAGCGGCGGACATATTTTGCCATCCACAGCCACTGGGAAAGCAGCTCTTTTAAGCGGCCTTCCCGGATTCGCCGTAGGATGTGACGGGTGCGCTCCATAAGGTACTTCATGTAATTCTGTCCAGCTCCTTGGCAAGTATCTCCACACTCTCTCGGTCCGCCCGGTTGTCCAGGCGGTAGACGGGCAGGTCCGTGAGCAGATGGTTCAACGTATCGGTGCACAGCTCCATGCCGTCCTCCAGCCAAGTGGGGTAAAACACGCTGTCGGCAATCTCCGATACCTTTTCAAAGCCAGTCAGCTCCCGCAGCCTGTTTTCCGGGGCCTGTTTCAGCACCACCAGGGCCTTTACGGGCACCGAAGCATTCAGGCAGTAGGGAGACGACCCATGCCAAGGCGTGCCCCAGGCTATGTATTCCCGCTCTGTCCTCTGGACAAACCCCACATCCCCATTGATAATGGAAGCGCCCCGGAACTCCGCCCACCGCTCCGCCTGGGTGGTCTTCCCAATGCCCGAGGGCCCCAAGAACAGCACCCCCCGCCCCCCGTCGTCGATGGTGGCGCAGTGGAGCTGGAGCATTTGGCGGCGCACGGCGTGGGTGTAGAAGAGCTGCAGCAGAAGCACCTGGGTATGTTCCACGCTTTTGGAGGTAAGGATGGCCGCGTTTTGCCACGAGGAATCACAGACAAGGACGCTGTCATCGCACACAAAGGAGTGCCTTGCTGCAAAGGGGATATCAAAACAAGAGCCTTCATTATAACTTTTTCCCTGATAGTCCAGCTGGTGCAAGATGACAGCTATTTCCGCTTCATCATTACCCCCGCGGAACACTTTCCACGCTTCATCTAATCCCACACGTGGTCCCATCTCAAGACTATGTTGAGCAATCGTGTAGAGCATCATTTGCAATTAAGATTGGGTTTGACGCACATCCATACAGCCACTATTGGCTCCAACTGCAGTATAAAAAGCATTCCAACCCTCCATGGTATAGACGGTCGACCAATGCTTAAACACATCGTCCAAATTTTGTTTATTTGCAACATAATCAGCAACATCATCATCGCAATGAAAATCTGGATACATGTTAGTAGGACCGCCTCCGATGCCATACATCCACCCTTTTCCAGTAAACCCATCATCGTTCCACATATAATAGATTCCATGGACAATTGAGGCGCCTGAAGGGATTGTATTTTCACGCGCCACAGAATACGCCGCGACTTGTGTATATTGATTGGGATTGGGTACATAGTAACCGCCCATGTTATATCCTTCTTTCTTCTTTAAATTATAAAGTTTTCCTCTATTCGGCATTCTCTTACAGAAACCGTAGCCGGACATCTGGTGCACACCTTCGCCTTATCACAGCATTTGCACTCTTCCGGCCAGTCCAGGGCTTCCTCGAAGTCCAGCAGCTGGCTCCAGGCTTCTTTGAAGGGAAGGTTTCGGACCGGAATGTTGGGCTCGTCCATGAAGCTGCAAAAGCGCATCATGCCGTTCCACACCACCCAGTATCCCAAGCGGTAGTCCTTGCAATAGGTTGCCGGCTTGCGGCTGGGGTCCACAAAGCGGCCTTCCCGCAGGCGGGCTTCCATCTCCCGGCGCCTTTGCTCCTCCAGCTTTTCTGTCACTGCCACCGCCAGCGGGTCTGTGCTGGCTCCCCGCAAGGAAGGCTTGACGCTTCCAGTGGCCACCCAGGGCAGCTTATGGCGGTAAGCGTAGAAGGCCATGCGCTCCACGTCGTCCTGGTTCTGCCGGATGATAGTGCTCACCAGGGTGACAGGGATTCCCACGCTCATCAGGTTGTGAATGCCCTCGTTGACCCGGGTGAAGCCTTGCTCCACGCCGCACACAGCCTGGTACACTTCGTCGTCGGAGCCGTAGAGGGTGACTTTCGCCTGCCGGGGCGGGCAGCGTTCCAGCAAGTCCAGCATTTTTCCATGCACGAGAGAGGCATTCGTCTGCAAGGTGAGAAAGAACCCCATCTCCGTCAAGGACTGCCAGATTTCCGGGAACTCCGGGTGGAGCAAAGGTTCTCCGCCGGTGATGCAGAGCCAGGTGGTGCCCGCCTCCTTGGCCTCCTCCGCGATGCGCAGCCATTCCTTCGCCGTGAGCTCCACCCCGTTTTGCGGAATCTCCTCCGGCTGCAGATGGACGTAACACATCTTGCAGCTGAAATTGCACCGGGGAGTCAGCTCGAAGGTGCCAGAAATGGGAATACCTTCGGCGAAGGCCTTTTCCCACACCTGTTTGTAGAAGGGATCCAGCCACTCCATACGGCGGCACGCCGGCTCGAAGTCACTCATGGGCCACCACCTCCCTTATCCTTGGGCCGCTTTAAGCCGCCCTCGGGCCACAGCTTCTTTAAAACCTCCTGGGGGATACGAACAAACGCCCTTCCACGGAGCACGCCGTCATCCAAGATGTTATTGTCAGCCAAAGTCTGGAGGAAGCGCTCGATATCCGCAGAGGCCCTTTCCTCTGTGACACCGGTGTAGTGCTCCATAATTTTGGCAACCAATTCCTCTTTGGTGAATTCGCGGTCCTTCATATAGTCCCACAGGTACGCCGCTGAAGCGGAGATATACACAATGGAAGTAACCTCCGTCACACGCTTCCCAGTTGGGACAATCACATATTGTCCGGCAACTTCCCGAAGGATGAGCTGGTCCTTTAGTTTCATAGGGGTCACCTCCTTTTCTCCGGCAGGATTCCGTATTCCTGCAGCAGTTTCGTTCGTTCCTGACCTTTTTGGATGGCAATCAGCGCTTCCTTCCCCTGCTTACGGGACACCAAAACGCGATAGAATCTTTTAATATATCCAACTGGCAGCAGCCACGGATTTCTCCTTAACGCTTCCCATCCGCGAACCATATAGTCATAGGATGGAAAGAGGGCTTTCAAGACACTGGTCTTCTCCCCGGTATCCACCGCAGCAGCCGTAATAATAGATCCATACGTCCGAGATGGGTCGCTGTGCCCATAGACACCGCCCTCCAGGCTGTCTTCCAGGAGATGGGCTGGGTCCTGCGGTGGGAACAGCTCGGTAGGTGCAAACCCCAAGTCCCTGCCCACGGCAAGCACAGCGCCATAGAGCTTTCCGCAGCGCAGTTCTTCTACCGCCTGCTTGATGTATTCCCAGCAGATTTTGTCCCGCCACGCCCTGTCCGCAACCAGCAGGTCCACCATCTGCTTGAGCCCCACACCGGCGCCTTTAAAGTGTTTGGCCAAGTGCAGGAACAGGTACAGGAAATGATGGGTCTCATCCAGCGTCCACAGTGTGGTGCCGCCGGTATGGATGGGGACCGCGGTATCGTGGGCGTTTTGATAGTAGTGGTTTGAAAGCCGCAGGTCTTCCCGGGTGCGCTCGAAAAAGTTCGGGTGGAGTTCTACATGGAGCATCCCACTGCTGTGATCTAAAGACACTTCCTGGAAAGGGTCGGAAAGCTTTCTTTCATCCTCCGGAACAGTAATGCGGAACCCCAGGTTTTCCAGTTCCCTCCGGCACAGGATCGCCTCCTCCGGGCGGACGTATAAATCCTCGTCGCAGGAAGGACGGTAATCGGAAAGGTCCCCATAGAGCTGCCGGATTACGGCTCCCTTCAGCACAACCGGCCGCAGCCCAGCCTCCAGAAGCTGTTTATAAACCTCCAAAAAAAGCTCGGTCCGGGCAGCCTGGGAAACCACCTGAGAAATGGTCTCCTGCTGCAGCTTCTGCCGTTTCGTCCCATCCCACTGGGCAAACTCCTGATATTGGCTGGCGCCGGTATAGAACAATGCTGTCAGGGACTGAAGATCTGCCCACTCCGCCAGCTTGTCCCAGTCGGGGTGCTCCAAAGGAACCTGCCCGTTGCCAAGGGCCGTTCTGAGGATGCCTATGAAATTGTTTGCCTGCGTCCTATCCATTTGCCTTTCCTCATCCGCGCCATTACGCCGCAAGAGCGGCTAACTTTTCCTTGGCTGTCTGGACCGTGGCGTCATCAGGCAGCATCACATACAATTCCTGCGCCATGGAATAGGTGGAAGCGCTGGAGTCGCTCCCATCCACGCTGAAGCTCTCTATGTTCCACGAAGCGTTCTCGGATACCTGCTGCCGGACGAGCTCGGCTATCAAATCGTAGGGGATGCTGGTATCCACACAATCCTCCACTCTTTCCAATATATCCAAGTACCCGGTGAGGATGCTGGGGCTCAGCGCCTTTTCCAGCATCCCTTCGATAACGGCCATCTGATTTTTGCCCCGCTGGCGGTCCCCCTCGGTGAAGGAGTAACGCTCCCGAGCAAAGGCCAGGGCTTCTTCCCCATCCAGATGGTTGATACCAACGTGGTAATCGTGACCCCCGGCGGTGAACTCGTATTCCGAGAAAACGTCAATCCCCCCTAGGGCATCTATGATTTCCGTAAAACCGGTAAAGTTGATTCGGAAGTAATAGTCAATCTCCGTGTCGTAAAGGTTTTCTAGGGTTCCCAGCAGCACGTCCATCCCATAGATGCCGGCATGGGTCAGCTTGTCATAGGGGTTCGCGGAAAGGGCCAGGGGCACATAGTAGTCCCGGGGTGTGGAGACCAGCAAAATCTCGTGGGTCTCCCGGTTGACACGGGCGATGATGTTCACATCGCTGCGGCCCCGTTGGTCGATGATATCCCCTCGGGTATCGCTGCCGCTGATCAGCACTGTAACCACGGGATTTTCAATAGAGATTTCCTCTGAGTCCGCTTCAGCTTCCGGCTGTTCCGCCGTTGTGCCTGTAATGGGATGCTCCACCTCTTGGGCGGAGATTTCCCGCAGTTCCGCCGGGAATTCCTCGTACCCAGGGGTTTCCTCATAGAGCGGGAGGAACGCCTGGTTCAGCAGGATGCAAGCCACTTCCCCTTCCCGCAGGGCATCTGCCAGCTGGGAAAGGGAGGCGTATTCCCTTGTTGCAAAGCTCATCCCGTATTCCGATTCTGTTTGCTGCAATGTCTCATCCGTGCTGGAGCGGTCCAGCTCGGCTAAGATTCCCAGTTCATTCCCTTCCAATGCTTCTAAAGATTCATAGGCGGAATCCTGCTCCACATAAAAGGCCACTGTGGAACGCTCCACTTCCGTATCAGAGATTTGCCGCACGGTGTGGACCGCCCTCCACAGGGCAAGGCTTCCCACCAAACAGGCCACCGCTAAAATGGCCGCCAAGATGTACCCTGCCACGCGCCGGATTCGATGGGAAACGTCCCATGTGAGGAAAAACACTCCCGCACAGAGCAGGAGCGACAGCACACCTCCCAACCCAAGGTACAGCCCAGGCACAAGGCCGGTGGAGAAAACATACAGCCACATCCCCACAAAGAGGAAGAGAAGCGCTGCCGTGACAACAAGACCACTGCGGCACAGTTTCCTCCCAGGCGGGGAAGGGCCGGCTTTCATATGGTTTGCCATAGCAGCGCTCCTTTCAGGGAAATGGGGATGTAATGGTGAAATCTGGTTGGGTACGCCCTCTTCGCGGGGAAAGCCACCCAAGGGCGTTAGTGGGCTTTGCGGGCCATCTTCGCCGGAAGTGCAAGCCGGGGAAGTTTCCCTTTCGGTTCCGGACCGCAGCAAGGCGCCCAAAGGTTACACATGGCTTTTCACATCTTCCCAGCCATAGGTGCTCTGTTCCTGCTCCAGCAAGTGGTCGTACGTCATCTGCACCATCATGGCGGCGTTCATTTGAATGGTGTCCATAGTTTTCATATACAGCTTACGCAGGCACCGCGGGTTGCATTTTTCCTCGGGGACACGGGCATCCCGGGAGAGGTTCTGGATGATGGTTGTCACCATGGTCCTGCTGATGGGCCTGCCCGCCCTTGTGAGGAAAACCGGGCCAGTAGCGATGCCCTCTTTTTCTATATATTGGAGCAGCTCCTCCCGCACATAGGGCGAGATTCGTAAAACCTGCCTGACCCGGTTTGGATAGGTGACAACTTTCCCGTTCCGCACCGCTTCAACGGTTAGATGGGGCAGCTCCTGCACCTGGATCCCTATGGTGGCGAACACCTTGATTAACAAATATACTTTTTCCTTGTTAGTCTGTTTTGCGGCGGAAAGGAGCCGAAGATATTCCGAGCGGCTTATCTCCGGCTGGTACTCGGCTTTCTCCGAAGAAGCCATTGGAACCTGGTAGTTCCACAGCCCCATATACGCCAAAATGGCGTTGATGGGCGTTAGGTTCATATTGATGGAATTCGGCGTGTAATGAAGGTCTTCTATCATGTGGCCCCGATAGGCCTCTACCGTTTCTTGGGAAAGGAGCTTTTCCCCGGGGAACCACTGGAAAAACTTTGAAAGGCTGCGCCGGTAATTTGCAAGGGTGCCCTTGGTGCGCCCCTGGGACGCAACACTCTGGAGATAGGATTCGATGGCTTCTTCTGTCAATGCAGCCGGTTTCTTCTCTTGCATGCCGGAAATCTGTGCCTGCAACGGCGTCTCTCCTTTACACAATTTTATGATATTGACCATAGAGCCAAGGAAATGAAACCGCTTTTCCGCTTCCGAAAGGCACAAATATGGAATGCTTTGATCAAATTAAACACAAATATCAAGCCGACAGATATAGAAAAACAATCGTTCGGCTTTTTTTGCGCGCTTTTTACAAGATTTCTGCATAAAGCCCTTGCTCTTTCCGTTTTGCCGTGGTAAAATAAAGCCAAACTTTTTGCAGAAAAATTAGATATCAGCAAAACCTATAAGACGATTTCATAATTTCGTTTCTCCGGTTTTTCTTCTCCCCTTAGGTGGTAAGCCTAAGCTTGTCTAGAATGGTATTGTGCTCTTTGCCGGTGGAGATGAGATAGATGCGCGTTGTCTCGATACTGGAGTGCCCTAAGACGTCCGCCAGTTTGGCAACGTCCCGGCATACCTTATAAAAGGTGCGCGCGAACAAGTGCCGCAGGTTGTGGGGGAACACTTTGCTGGCAGCCACCTTGGCCCTTTGGCAGATCGCTTTCATTTCGGCCCATATTTGTTTTCTGGAAAGGCCGGTGCCGTTTTTGGTGATGAATATTTCACCGGAGACGGTCCTTTTCTTTTTCGCGTACTTTTTTAGCTTTTTGCAGAGCTTCCCCGGGATCAGGATGGTTCTGATTTTCCCTTTTAAGGAAATCTCCACTTTTCCGCAGGCAAGCGCCTCCACGGTGATATACTTCACCTCGCTGACGCGGATGCCTGTGGCGCAGATGGTCTCCATGAGCAGCTCCAGCCGCTCCCGGCCCAACGCCCTGGCGGCTGCCAGAAGCCGCTGGTACTCTTCCCTGGTGAGTTCCTTGCTTTCCTCCCGGAACAACCGCCGCTGGATGCGCAGGGGTTTTACCTTGCACTCCTGCCACCCCAGGAAATCGAAAAAGCGGTTGAGGGAAACCAGCATCCCGTTGATGGTGCCGGGAGAATACTTGCGGGAAAGAAGGTGTTCCTTCCATGCGGCTGCCGTTTCCTTTGTGGCGGGATTCCCGCCCATCCAAGCGGCGAACGCCCGCACGTGCCGTACGTAATTTTCAATGGTCCCCGGGGAGCGTTCATCCTCCCGCATTTTTTGTGCAAACAATGTGAGCTGGTTTTCGATAATAATACGGTGTTCCATACATAGCCTCCTAAAAGTGCATGATTCCTATTGTAGCGTGAAAATGCCCGTCCATACAAAAACTCTCTCTGGATAAAGCTCCAGGGAGAGTTTTTTGTGTCCGATATTTCCCCTATCCTACGCCCTGGCAGGGAACAGGATGGTAAGGGATACTAACCGAAGGAGGGATAGACGGAACCGGCAGGGGAAGGCGCCGCATCCATCCAGCGCGCTAAGAAACCGTCAAAGAGGAAAACAGTATCCGGGAGCTGCTGGCTTAGGGCATGTATAGACCGGAATACAGCCGCTTCCGGGGCTATGCAGACGGGTTCGCCTATCTGAAGAAAACCGGTGCTTTCAAAACGGAAAAGCCCACGAAACGGTGCAGAGCAATCCGCGCCGTTTTTACATAGTAAAATAAGAAATGGCTCCCGCTGAAATACACAACTCAACATTGCTTTTCTTGATTTTGTTGCGTATAATAAAGGTGGGTGATGAGATTGAATTTGATTTTGCGTACCATCCTGCAGGAGAAAGAACGAATTGACCGTATGCTGGCAAAATACCAAGAGGAACTGGGGACGCTCCCCAAAGGCACCATTTCGGAAAAGAAGGTCAAGCAATCCACCTATTATTATTTGAAGTACCGTGAGGGAAAAAAGGTGATCTCAAGGTACATACCCCAAAAGGATGTGGAGGCAGTTCGAGAGCAAGTGGAAAAACGCAGGCATATCGAAACGATGATCCGGTCTTTGCAGGAGGAACGTGCGATTGCCGAGAAGGCATTGGAGGGACAATTATGATTTTATATCATGGCAGCAATTTGGTCGTATCGGAACCAAAGCTGATCCAGCAAAATCGCTTCTTAGATTTTGGATTTGGTTTTTATACCACAACCAATAAGGCGCAGGCAATCAGCTTTGCGGATAAGGTGACGAAGCGCCGGCAAAACGGCCAAAGGACAGTCAGCATGTATGAGATTGACGAGAATACCGCTTTTTCAGAGTGCTCTATCCTGCGTTTTGATGAGCCGGGAGAAGCGTGGCTGGATTTTGTATCGGATAACCGATCCGGCAAGTATGAGGGTGAAGCCTATGATTTTATCTTTGGGCCGGTTGCCAACGATGATGTGTACCGCACGTTTACCCTCTATACCGCTGGCGTGTTGACTAAGGAACAGACCCTGGAGCAGCTCAAACTCAAGAAGCTATACAATCAGTTGGTGCTGACAACGGAAAAGGCTCTGTCCTATCTGCGGTTTGCCGGCACTGTGCCGGAGGAGGAATTTTAATGGCGGATAAAAAATTTGAAGCGATTTTGACTTTACTGGTTCCCCAGGTTGTTCAGTTGATTTGCGAGAACTACCCTGTGGATGAGCTGATGGCCTCCAAAGAGTTTTATGAGTCCAAGGTATATTCCTTGCTGGAGCAGGAGGACACCAAGCTGTGGCATTTCAGCCCGCTTACCTTATTTAACATGTATGATGAGGAAAAAAAGACGGGAAACTTTGAGATACCGGAGGAGGTATGAATATGACCAGGCAAGGAGATTTTCTCATTTATTGCGTGGAGACCTACAAAAACGCCAAGCACTTGACTGGCAAGCAGGTGGCGGAACTCTTTACCCGTTACCGTGTGTGGGACTATGTGTATTCCTGCTTTGAAGCCCTGCACACCACCGGGGCCAATTATATTGTGGAGGACATCGACCTCTATATTGAGGCCAGGAAGCCGGCTATGGCTTAAAGCCGCCTCAAACTGTCCCCTTCCACGCTGCGGAGAGAGAGCTATGCAGCGCCTTTTCCTCCCTCTTTTCCGCGGAAGAAAGTTGTGTTTCCCCTGAAAATGAGGTATAATTTACGGTAGCAGATTGCTCGAAACGAGGGGATTCACCGTGCCATCCAACTTGACGCAAATGTCCGCCGCAGAGTATGACAAAATCTTATACGGCAACATGACGCCCTCCATGGCGGCTGCCTATTTGCAGGAACGTGACATCCCTTTGCGGAACTTCCCCCAGGTCCTTCAAAGCATGTACCCCGGGGCGGACCTGCTCCCCCGGCTGGTGGAGTATCTCTCCCGCATCGGCCCGGAGGAAGGCGGGGCTTCTGTCCAGTCCCTGGGGAAAAAAGCGCACAACTGGCTTTCTGGGCGCAACGTCCCCGCCAACCGGGAGGACTATTTCCGCATCGCCTTTGCCCTGGGGCTGGGGGAATCTCAGCTGAACACCTTGCTGGGGCTGTTCACTGACTACGGCATCCAATACCGGGATGGCCGGGAGCTGGTGTTCGCCTGGTTTTTGCGCCATGGCTATGGCTACTTGGAAGCCCTGCGCTTTTACGGGGCCCTGCCCCCTGCCCCCGGGATGGAGCGGCTGGAGCCGGGAAGGAACTCCCAGCTGACCCACGAACTGCACAACCGGTTCCAGCTCATTCAAACCATGGAGGAGCTTCGCCACTGCTACCTGGAGAACCTGGAATATTTCGGCTCCCTGCACCTGCGGGCTTATTACTATTTCCAAGGATACCTAGACCAGCTCATCCACCCTGTCCCCTCCTGGGACGCTGGGAAAGAACCGGACTACTCCATTGAAACGGTGATGAACACCTATCTTTCCATGCAGGTGCCCTCGGGGGCGAAGCGCTCCCACTACTCGCTGATTCAGAAACTGATCCGCCAAAACTGGCCCAACACCACCGCCTTAAACAACATCCGCAACCACAAGCTGGACGTGCCCCGGAAGCTGCTGCTTTTGCTCTATGTGGTGACGGAGAACACTGGCGATACCGGGGACCCCTACCGGGAACTGGACGAGAGCTACATCACCCTGGAGGAGCGGCTGGAGGACCATTGGTGGACATTAAACGCCATGCTCTCCGACTGCGGCATGGCACCTTTGGACCTGCGCAACCCCTTCGACTGGCTGATTCTGTACGCCATCTGCGCCGACGAGAGCGAGTACATGAGCGACCGGATGGAGCAGGTATTGGCCCATTTATTTCCGGAAAACAAAGCCCTGTAAGGCACACAAAGAAACAGGCGCGCCCATGGGGGGAAATCCCCAAGAGGCGCGCCTGTTCTGCGTTTTTCTATGGTTCTATTCTGCGGCGGGCTGGGCGGGCGTCCCTGTAATGGAGCCATCCCCTTCCGCCTCCACTTGGCAGCCCACTGTTTCCACAAGGCCCTGGTTCCGCAGGGCCCCTTGGACGCGCAGTCCAGCCAGCACCCGGACTGTGCCTTGGTTTTCCAAGGTTCCGGCCAAGAGGGTAGCGGCGCCCAGGGAAAGCTCCCCCTCATTTTGGAGGGTGCCGGCCAGCGTGAAGGAGTCCCCATCCTGGTACGCGTAAAGGGAAAGGTTCCCCCGGTTGACCACCGTGGAGGCCACGTCTAAGGCGGTGCCGAAGGCACGGAGGTTCACGAATCCCCCGTCCCCCACCTCCAGGGTACTGGCAGCCATATCCAGCCATCCCCAAGAGAAAAGGGAAGCATCCTGAACAGCCCACACTGCCTCTTGGAAATGGAGGAAGCCAAGATTTACCAAGCTTCCCTGCTCTGCCAGGGTGAGGGCGCTTTCTCCGGTAAGGGTGAGCTCCCCGGAATTCACCAGCAAGCCCCCGGAAACATGGACAGAACCAAAGTTGGCATAGCTGTCGCTCCAGACGATGGCCCCCTGTTCCACTGTGAGGGTCCCCACGCCTAAGTCCAGGCCGCCCCGCAGGAACGCCCCTGTCCCGGAGACCGTGAGGTTCCCCGAAGCCATCACAAGGCCGGTGTCTGCCAGCAGCTGCTTGGTGACGGTCAAATCCTCAGTCAGGGTGAGCGGGCCTTCCCCTTCCAGCACTACCAAGGCTGTATCCTCATCAGCCAGGGCCTCCCGCAGCTCCTCCTCCGTTTGGACGTGCCGGGCAGTGTCATCCCAGTGGTACATCACCAGATTGCTATCATCCGCCCCATCGGGCAAAGTGATGGGGTTTGTGCCGTCGGCAACCGCCACCCCAGCGCCGCGCCATTCGCTTTCCGGGTGCATGTCCCAGGAAGCGGTAGAGCTGACCATCTCCAGAAGGCCGCTGTTATCAAAAAGACTGCCGGCCTGGGAAAAGTCCAGAGAACCGCCAAACCGCAGATGGGTGTGGTTTTCCAACGTACCGCCGGCCACCTCTACGCTGCCGCCGTTGAAGAACGTACCGGGGCACTCCAAGGTAAGGACAGCCTGCCGGCCTACAGTGACCGTTCCAAAGTTGCCGCCGGTTTCGCTGAGCAGGTGCAGGTAGGATTCCTCCCCCTCGGCCTCCAGGGCCAAATCGCCCAGGTTCCACAGGTTGGTTTGGAGGAATTGGGCTTGGGAGATATGGAGTTCCCCAAAGTTCAACAGGTTGCCCGGGCAGTCCATGTGGAACGCCCCTGCGATGGTGCCGTAATTGAGCACACAGCAGATCCGGCCGCTCTCCCCCGCCGTTTGGAAATCCGCCAGGATGGTGCCCCGGTTCAGGACCAGGGCGCCGTCCGCATACCAGAGTCCGGCATTGGCTTCATCGCTTTCCTGAACTGTCACCGTAACGCCTTCATTGACCCGCACCGGGATGGTGTGGGAAATGCCCTCCGGAGGAAGCTCCAGGTCGCCCGTCACTTGGATGGCCTGGGTGGAGGGGTCCTGCAGGGCCTGCTGCCACTCTTCCAGGGAGGAAACCGGCACAGCGTTGGCAAATAGGGCCTCTTCGTCCACCACCGGGAACCGCTGAGAGCTTTCCCCCTGGCCACAGGGCTGGCCTGCCAGCTCTACGGTGGCGGTTTGGGCTGCCTGCAGGGAAGCTTCCCTCTCCAGGAACAGAATGCCGCCCCCTGTCAGGGTGCCGCCCTCTTCCACGGAGATGGCGCCCTCCCCCTGCACCACGCAGCACTCCACAGAAAGGAGGCCCTCCACTTGGATGCTTCCCTCCCCGGTTACGGTGAGGAGCTGTCCCGCGATGAGCTGCGCCCCCGCCGGAATGACCAGCCGTTTGGTGACCTCTAAAGGCTGGGTGAACACATAGATCTCTGCGCCCTCCTCCAGCACCACTTCCTCAACGCTTGCGTCGGTCATGGCGTTGCGCAGGGAGTTTTCCATCAGGCTGGGAATCAGGCGCACCTGGCGGTTCAGCCCTTCCTCTTCCAGGGAGACGGCGCTCGCCCCTTCTCCAGACGGTGCGCCGGCGGAGGAAACCGGCGTGTCGGCCTGCCGGTCTATGGGGGCCAGCACTGCCGCCAGAACCACCAGCGGCACCGCCGCTGCGGCTATCCACAGCTGCCACCGCTTCCACAAAGGGGTGGGCTGGGGGAGGACCTCCTGGGTGGCCACGGGGGACCTCTGTTCTTCCGGCTCCTGGGTGGCTGGGGGCGTATCCTGCTCCTGCCGGATGGCAGGGGGATCCTCCTCCGCATCGGTGTCTTCGGGATCTTCTGGGAAACTGGGCGGCTGCGGGCTGTACAGCGCCCCGTGGAATTCCTCCATGGAGCGGAACCGCCTGCCGGGGCTGAGCCGCAGCCCCTTCAGCAAGGCGGCCTCCTGCCCGGGAGGAATGGGAACCCCCAGCTTGCTGGGAGGCACCAGCCCGTCAGCGGTAATCCTATCCAGAGCCTGGGGCGGGGCCTTCCCCGTCAGGCAGAAGTAGATGGTGGCGCACAGGGCGTAGATATCCGTCCAGGGGCCTTGGCCTTTTTGCTGGTACTGCTCCACCGGGGCGTAGCCCTGTTTTAAGGCGATGGTCAGGGTTTCGGTGCCCCGGGTGCTCTCCCGGGCGCAGCCAAAGTCCAGCAGCCGCACCACTCCGTGCTCCAGCATCAGGTTGTCCGGGGAAATGTCACGGTGGATCAAGCCGTGTTCGTGCATCAGGGCCAAATCCCCAAAAAGCGGCTCCAGCAGGGGGAGCAGTTCCCTGGGCGGGATGCGGCCCCTCTGTTTGACCAGGTCGCAGAAGGTGGTGCCATCGATGTACTCCATGACGATGTAGGCGGTGTTATTCTCCTCAAAGAAATCCCGCACACTGACAATGGCCTGCTGCTTGTCCATTTTGGCCATGGCCCGGGCCTCTACCAGATACTTTTCCTTCCCCCGCTGGAAGCTTTGGGAGGAGGGCCCCACAAAGCTGGTGACAGACAGGGAAACCGCGGAATTCCGGGTGGCCCGGTCCACCGGGTAATACTCCTTGATGGCCACTTTCAGCTCCAAACGCAGGTCGTAGCCGATGTAGGTGATGCCAAACCCGCCCTCGCCCAGGGCGCGCCCCACCAGGTAGCGGCCCAGCAGCACCGTTCCAGGCGGGAGATGGTGGGGAGAGGGTACATAGTTCCCTGCGGTAAGGCCGCACTGGGGGCAGCTCTCCCCTGGGATTACCCGGGACATACAATAGGGACAAAAGGATTTTTCCACAGTGGGTCACCTCGTTCTCTCTCATGATTTCATCTTATCAGGTTTCACGCGCTTTGCCAAGGCGAACTTTCTCATCCCAGCTGCCCCAAAAGCAGGAGAAGGAGCAGGAGGATGAGCCCGCAGCCAACCCCCAGCAGCACCTTTGCCCAGGGCCCCTTCCAGAAGGGCGGGGGCACTGGGGGCTCCTTCTGCCGGGCCAGGGTGCGCAACAGGGACTCCAGGCCATCCGCCAGCTGCCCCATGGATTTGGGGCGGGACATAGGCTGGAGGGTCATCCCCCAAAGGAGGAGCTCGCCCAGGGCAGGCGGCACAGCCGGCGCCAGGGCAGAAGGGGGCAGCAGGGGATCCGGGTGTTCCTCACAGACAGCGCCCAGCCGTTCCGGCGCGGCAGGAGGGACGGCGCCGGTAAGGCAATAGTACACCGTGGCGCACAGGGCGTAGATGTCTGTCCAGGCGCCTTGGCCCCGGGTCTGGTACTGCTCCAGAGGGGCAAACCCGGGCTTTAGCACCACGGTCATGGATTTGTTGTCCTCCATGGAACGGGCACAGCCGAAATCCAGCAGCACCAAAGAGCCGTCCGGCATCAGCATGATGTTGTCCGGGGCGATGTCCCGGTGGATGACACCGGCCTGGTGGAGCAGCTCCAGGCTTTTCATCAGGGGAAGGACCTTCCACAGGAAGGCGAGGGGCTCCACAGCGGGGCGCTGGTCCATCCAGCTCTTCAAGGTGACCCCATGGAGGTACTCCATCACCATATAGGCGGTGCCGTTTGCTTCGAAATAATCCAGCACATGGACGATGTGCTGGATATCGCCCACCGCCCGGAGCATACTGGCCTCACTGAGGAAGCTGCCCATCCCCCGGCGGTAGATTTCCTCCATGGTCTGGGTGGGCCGCACAGACAGGTCGCCGGCACGCTGGGGCTGGCACCGCAGGGGGAAGTACTCCTTGATTGCCACCACTTTCCCGGAGGACATCTCCTTGGCGATGTAGGTCAGGCCGAAACCGCCGTCCCCCTTTGTCTCTCCAAACAGGAAGCTGTGGCCCTTTCCCGTCTTCAGCACGGTTCCGATGGGGAGCTGGTGGGGCTGTGCGCGCCCATGGACCTCCCTGCCGCATTGGGGGCAGAAGTCCACCCCTGGCGGGACCTCCTCCATGCAATGGGGGCAAAAATTCTGAGACATGCTGGGCTCATCTCCTCTCCGCTATCACAAAGCTCTCCTGGGGGCTGCCCAGCCAGAAGCTCTCCCCGGGGGCAAGGGCCATGGCTTGGCCAGGGGCCAGCTTGCTTCCCTGGGACAAATACGTGCCGTGGGTAGAGCCCAAATCCTTGAGATACACCCGGCCCTGGTCCACCCACACCGCGCAGTGCTTGCCGCTGACGCCAGGGGTATTGGGTGGGAACACCACCCCGCACTGCTTGGGGTCCCGGCCTATGGTCACCGGGCTGCCGGCAGGCAGGAGGAACCGCTTGCCCTCCAGCGCGCCGGAAACCCCTTGGATGCGGAAGCCGCTGTCGCCCTCCGCCGCAGGCTGCGGAACCGGGACAGGGGCAGGGCCTGGGGAGGGTGTTTCCTCCATCCCCTTGGTTTGGGTGGGGGCAGGGCTGCTCTTGCTCCGCCGGGCGGCGACAACCAGCACCGCAGCCACCCCGCCTGCTACCACCACGGCCCCGAGGATGAGGAACACAATCCACGCCCTGTTGGGGTTTCCATCCCCTTCCAAACCATCCTCCGGCTGGGAGGCGGCAGTTTCTTCCAGGCTGCTGGCAAGGTGCTCCTGGCTTTGGGTGGCATCGGTGTCGTAGGGAATCTCCAAGGAGTCCAGGGCTTCCCGGGCATAGCGAATCTGCAGGGCGTAATAGGCGCTGGACACGGAGGTATCCGTACTGGAGATGGTGTTGGTGTTGATGCCCACTACCACCCCCTGGTCATTTACCAGGGGCCCGCCGGAGTTGCCGGCGTTGATGGTGGCGGTGGACTGGATGAGGTGCCCGGAGAGCAGGCCCTCCTCGGCGGTCACAGACACGCTGTCAAAAAACCGGGACACGGTCCCGTCGGTCAAGGTGACGTCTTCCACGGTGGCCAGAAGGAAGCCCTCGGACGTGGCGTTGTCGGAAATGGCCGGATAGCCCAGCGCGCTTACATCGTCCCCCACCTGCAGCGAGTCCTCCTCCTCCAAAAGGGCCAGGGCAATCCGGCCCTCCACGGGCTCCGCCGTCTGGAGGACCGCCACGTCGGCGTCATCCTCCTCGCCCACGTAAATCACCCGGAAGGGCACGGCACGGCTGGAGTCCAGCTCGAAGGACTGGGAGTTGTAGGCGAAATTGTCCAGCAGGACATAGTAGCTGGTGATGGAACGTTCGAAGTATACGGGGGCCCCGTCCATTTCTATCATGCCGCTTTCCTCGCCTTCTTCCAAGGTCACCACGTGGCGGTTGGTGACGAAAATATCCGTCTCCTCCCCCGCGGCGCCCACGCCGAAGGCACTGCCGGAACTATAGCCTTGCAGCGTCCCCACCGGTTCCCCGGTTTCCAGGGAATACAAATCCGTCTGCATCTCCACGATCACCCGGACCACGCCGCTGCGGGCTTCCGCTGGGGTCTCCAGCGCCAAAGCTCTCCCGGGGACGAAAACTGCGCAAAGAATTGCCACTAGGCAAGCGGCACACCGCTGCATCCATCGTTTCATTATAATACCCTCCATTTCCGCACTCAGCACTCCACCCACACGGCGGCGGCACTGTTGTTATCGTTGTTGTCAGGGACCCGCTCCCGCAGCAGGGAGCACATGCGGTCCAGCCATTCCTGGGGTGTGGCGGAGGCTTTCAGCTGCCCCTCCATCTCCCCTTCCAGGATGTATTCCCAAAAGCCGTCCGAGCAGAGAAGGAACTGGTGTTTCCCAGGGGAAAGCGCCTCCTCCCCCGCATCCACCTGGGTGGCCTCATCTTGGCCCAAGGCGCGGTAAATGCGGCTGCGGTCCTCGTGGAAACGAATCTGCTCCGGGGCTATCTGCCCCAGCAGCACCGCGATTTGGGATGAACTGTGGTCCTTTGTCTGCCAGAGGAGGTTGCCCTCCACAAAGTGGTACAGCCGGGAATCCCCAGCATAGGCCCACTGCCACCGGGCGCCCTCCACGATAAGGACGACCACCGTGGTCTTCATCCGGCAGCTTTTGGTTTGCAGGGAGAGCACCTGCCGGTTCGCCCGTCCCGCCAGCTGCCGCAGTTCCCCCAGGGAGGTCTTCCCCTGCCAGCCCTGGAGGATCGTCTGCACAGCCGCAGAGGAAGCTGCCTTCCCTCCTCCATGGCCGCCCAGGCCGTCTGCGAGCACCGCGCACAGCCGCTGGCTGTCCTGCCGGCAAATCTCCACGGTGTCTTCGTTGCAGGGGCGGCCTCCCCTATCGGTGTAGCATGCATATGAAATCAACGGTGTTTCCCCTCCTTGGGCTGTTTCTGGGCGGGGGGAGGCCCCTCGCATCCCAGAATGACAGCGGTGTAGTTATCCTGGTTCTGATAGTTCTTTTCCTCAATCGCACGGCCGATGGCTTGTGCAGCCTCTTCCGGCGGCTGTTCCATGGCTAGGGCAAGCTCCTGGTCGGTCAGGGCGTTGTAGACGCCGTCGCTCATCAACACCAGCTTGTCCCCCGGCAGCAGGGAAAGAGGGGCATCGGGAAAATCGATGTGGGCCAAAGGGCCCATTCCCAAAAAGCTGGTGAGCCCCGCCCCCTGGGAAGATGTGTAGGCCTCTTCCAGGGGCATCTCCCCGTTTACCCCACGCAAGGCCAATTCCCGCCGGTAAATGTGCTCCCGGTTCAGCTGGGTCAGGGCGCCCCTCCGGTACAGGGACACACGGCTGTCGCCCACGCTGAGAAAGGTCAGGCTCCCCTGGCGGAGCAAGGCCATCACCAAGGTGGAGCCGCTTTCCCGAAGGCCCTCCGGCCCCAGGTACCGGTTTACCGCTTCCACCGCCTGCTGGGCCAAGACAAGCAGCAGGCGCTGGGGGTTTTCCTCTTTCCAGGCAGAGAGGAACGCATCCAGCACAGCCTGAACCACCAGCTGGCTGATTCGCTCCCCACCGCTGAGCCCACCCATGCCGTCTGCGACCACGGCCAAAAGGCCATGGGTGGGGACTAAGCTCTCATCCGAGACGCCGAAGCAGTCCTGCTGGCCCTCCCGCGCACCCTGCTGGTGGAGCTTTCCCACCCGGACCTGCTCTACTTTTTCAGGGGAGGAGGGACAAGAGGTTTTGGGCAGCTTCCGGCGCAGCAGAAGGAAAGCCAGAAGGCACCCGCACGCCAGCACAGCCGCTCCCAGGAGCACGCCCCACAAGGGGACAGCCACCGCGAAGAAGGAGAACCCTTCCGAAGGGACAGGAGCGGAAGAGGGAACGGGGACCGGGGAAGCTGGATTATTCATGTTCCTTACCCTCGCTGCCCCAGTTGAAATCCTTGCCGCACAGGCCCACAAACATCAGCTTGGTGCTGCCAATGGTGACGATATCGTAGTTCTCCAGCTTCATGCTGCCGCCGATGACAGGGCGGTCGTTTACCAGCAGCACGTTTTTCCCCAGCTCGTGGGCGATGTAAAATTCCATGGTCTGGGGGACATAGGTGATGTTGGCGTCCTTCTCCGCGGAGATGGTGCTGTCCCCCCGGATGCAGATGTCCCCCGCTTCACGGCCGATGTAGTTATACCCTGTGTGGATGCGGTAATCCGTACCACGGCAGGGGCCGCTTACCGCTACCAGCCATCCCACCACCGGGGCAGGGGCCCCCGCCGGGGTGGAGGCGTCCACATACTGGGTCTTCCCCATGGCGCCGGAAACACGCTCTGGCTGCTGGGGCGGCAGCGTAGGGCTGAACCCCCCATAGTTTTGGCCCAGGGGAACCCCGGCCCCCTCCAGGCCCACCGTGGGGCTGACGCCCTGGGCCTGGGGTGCGAAGGGGTCCACCGTGGGAGAGAAACTGCCGGAATTGCAATAGGGGCAGCTGTCGTACCGGTTGGCGTCGTAGTAGTGGCCTTGGCTGCAACTGATGATTTTCTGTCGGATTTCTGCCATGATTCATTCCTCCTGCATGCCGCGTTACGAGATGATTTGAAAGAGATTGCCGGGGTTGCCCAGGTAGAACCGGGCGCCGGGGGAAACAGCTTCCGGATAATTGGGAGGCAGCTGTTTGCCGCTCGCCAGGAAGGTACCGAAGCGGGAGTTCAAATCCACCAGGACGGGAACTCCCCTGTCCCAACCCAGCCTGCAGTGGACCCGGCTGATGCCCGGGGTCCCGTCAGGGAACCGCACCGCACAGGCCGCGTCCCGGCCAAACCACAAGCCCTGGGGCCCCAGGGAGAAGGTCTGCCCCTGCATGGGCCCGTTGATGCACTGCACCTGCACGGCGGCCCTCTGCGGGATGTTTCTGCCTTCATGGCGCGCTGCCGTGGCCTGGGCGCCTTTGGGGTTCGGTCCGAAGGGATTGGTCCCGGGCTGGCTGTCCTCCGCCATCCACAGGATTAGAATGAGGACCCCCACCAATGGCACCAGGGACAGGAACACCCATGCCCCGCTGCGGCCCGTGTCATGAAGGCGCCGCCAGCTCACCGCCAGGTTGGGGACGACCGTTCCCAGCCAGAAGATGACCGTCAGCAGCACTGCCCCGGGGATCAAGGCCAGCAGCGACAGGCACAGCATCACAATACCGTAAAACAGGACAAAATACCAATACTCGCTGCGGCGGGCCCTGCCCTGGAAATTCGCGTAGTTGGAAAATACACGGACGATTGCCTGCCCAAAACTCACAGAACTCACTCTCCTTTGGTTTGTTTGTTTTGTTGAGCGTATTGTAGCACAGGGCAAAGGGCCATTCCTCCAAGTGGTTTCCACGGTCCGAGGGGGGGTTCCGGTGCATGGTGGCGGGCTTGCAGAAGGGAGGGAAAAAGGAACCAGCCACCCCAAGCGGGATGGCTGGTTCCTTACTCTTATGCGCGGCGGACCAAGAAAGTTGTCTATGGACTGGGAGTCCTCCACCATTCGGCCGACATGGCAATCCACCGATTGGCGTGTACGTGCTTTCCGGCACGTTGAGAGACTGGCCTTCCAGCTTTCACGTTCCGGACGATGTTTCTCTGTGGAATAGGATGGTCTTTTCTCTTAGGTGCAGCGCATTTACACTTGCAGGCACCGCACGGTGACCCGGGACTCCCCGCTCAAATCGCAGGTGAACAGCGTCAAGTCCCACTCCTCGCTGACCATGTCCGCCACAGCGGTGGCCTCCAGCGTTTCCACCACCTGGACCTCATAGGCAAAACGGTTCCCCTGCATATCGGTGAAGGTGATGGAATCCCCGGCGTTCAGTCCCCCTATGGGGCCAAAGTGGGTGCTGTAATTGTGGCCGGCGATGGTGAAATTCCCCGTGTAGGCCGAGCCGCTGTAGCGGCAGGGGGCCAGCTTCAGGTTTGGATAGCTCCATTCGCTCATCACCGGCAGGGACAGACCCAAGGCCGGGATCTCCAGCAGGCCGATATACCCGTTGCCCTCGATTTCCTCCACGGGCATTTCCATCTCCGGGTTGAGGAGGTACTCCGGCGTTTCCTCCTCCCCGCCGGCTAAGGCGGCCTGGGAGAGAGAGTCCGCTTCCTGGGACTGGCTCCCGATCCGGCTGAAAACCTCTTGGGAAAGGCGCTCCGAAGCTTGCCCCGCCTGGTACGCCTCATACAGATTGTTCCCTGTCAGCAGCAGCGCCGCCGCCAGGAAAAGCGCCCCTGCCGCCAGCAGGATATTCCCCATCCCCGTTTTACTTTTCATGGGAGCCTCTCCCTCTGCGCCGCGCCGCAGCGCCTGCAATCACCAAAACAAGACCGGCGCAGGCCAGCAGCGGCACCGGCCACCACAGCAGGCCCGTCTGGGGAAGCTTGGGCGGCGTTTTGCCGGGATAGGTGTTGGTCACCACAAAGAGTGTCCCCTCCTGGGTCACGGTGACGGTGTAGCCCTCGGGGACGTTTGTCTCCGCCACCTGCCACCGGGAGGAAGCGTCCAAATTCTCCCAGGTGTACTCCCAGTTGTTCTCCTCGCTGAGAGCCACCGTGTCCACCACGGCGCCGTTTTCCAGCAGCTGTACAAACACCATCTCCGGCCGCTTGGACTGGTTCCCGCTGTCCTTCCACACCTTCTGCACCTTGCGGGAAACGGTGGCGTCCGTGGTTTCCTCCCGGTCGAATTTGCAGGAGGCTGTCACCTCGTACTCCCAGCCGCCGTCCTCCCCCTGGCCGGGCAAATAGAACAGCATGGGGCTGGGAGTGTATACCGTGTTATCCTGGGTGTAGGACTCCCCCAAAACCAGGTACAGCCCCGGGGAAAGGCCTTCGAAGGAAACCATGCCGTCCTCACCGGTTTTCTGGGAGAGCAAAGGCGTAAGCGTATCCCGGGCCACATAGGCGTCCAAGGTCTGGGCCAGGCTGCGCAGGCCAGAGCTGTCCAAGTCCTCCAGTGAGACGGGATACTGGGCAAAGTCATCCGTCAGGGCATACTCCCCCTCCTCCGTAAGAGCCGCCACGGGGTAGAGGGAAAACACCACTTCCGGGAAGCCTTCCCCGCTCTCCCCAAAAGAGACGGTGAGCGTATTCTCCCTATCCAGGTCGATGGTCTGAGCCGCGGCAGTCACAGCCAGGGCACAGGCCAGCAGCACAAGGGCAGCAAAGGCCCCCGCCCGTCCCAAGATTCCTTTCCACTTCATGGGATCACCCCTTTCGTTTTCTCCGCCGCAGCGGCCGCAGAATCATCACCAGAAGGGCCGCCAGCAAAATGGGCGCCCCAATCACCGGGGCAACGAACCGCGGGTCAATCTGCATGGCGTCCGCAATGATGCGCATCACACCGTCCTCCCGGTTCTCCACCCGGTGGCCCCGCACCAGCAGCCGGTGGGAGTTGACCCCGTAGGGCGTGCAGGTGACCAAAGTGCACAGGTCCTCCCCCTCCACAATTTCCAGTTGGGTGATGTCGTCCGGCTCCACCACATGAATCTGGTCCACCTCGTAGGTCAGGGTTTCGTCCAGCACCCGCAGGGTGAAGATGTCCCCCTCGGAAAGCTGGTCCAGGTCGGTGAACAGCCGGGCGGAGGGCAGGCCGCGGTGGCCGGAAATCACGCAGTGGGTGCTCTCGCCCCCCACCGGCAGGGAGGACCCTTCGATGTGGCCCACCGCCACTTGCAGCACTTCTTCGCTGGTGCCGTGGTAAATGGGCAGGGAGACATCGATGCCGGGAATCTCCACATAGCCCATGACGCCGCTGCCGGACACGTCCAGCAGCTCCTCGTAGCGCTGGTGCTCCTCCTGGGTGGGCTGGAACCGGTCAGCGTTGCCAAGGAGCCCGCTGTTATAGTCCTCCGCCGCCTGCCATAGGGCTTCGTAGGTTTCATCGTCCATTTCCGCCACGGTCTCCTGGTAGGAGGCGATGGCCTGGGACTGGTGCATGGAGTTCCAGTAATCGGCTACCATGGGGTACAGCAGCAAGGACAGCCCTGCAAGAAGCACTGCCAGCAACAGTATGAGGGTCATTCTGTTTTTCTTGGAAGCTTGTTTCTTCATGAAGGGCTCTCCTTACTGCTGCGGCCGGGAGTGGGGCTCCCGGCGCAGCAGAACGAATCAAGGGTTTACATTATGTTTTTGTGATTACTCGTTGTGGGCTTTCATGCGGATGCGGACCACCAGCAGGATGCCGGCGCCCACCACCAGCAGGCCGCCGATGATGTAGAACAAAGTGGTGCCCATGCCGCCGGTCTCGGGCAGGGTGGCGCCCCGGTTGTTCTCTACGGTGACTTCGACAATGCCGGTTTCCGTATTGCCGGGCTGGGGTTCGCCATCATTCACGGCGATGGTCAATCCTCTAAGAGCATCCGCAGCATTTCCATTCCAATCCTGCCCGTTGGCAGTGGTGGCGGTGATGACCAATTTCACATCGTTTTCCAGCAGGTTGTAGCCGTTGGGGGCCTGGATTTCACGAAGGAAGTACGTGCCGTCGTCCAGGCCAGCGATGTTAAACAGACCGTTTTCGTCAGAGGTGAGGATCACATTTTGATCTCCGTAGCGCTCTACCCATTCTTCATAGGTTCCGGGCATCTCCACATCGCCAGCTGCAGCATCAGTATCTACCTTGACCCATCCCGTCACCTTGCCATCCACAACCATGGCTGCTTCGGATTTCGCGCCGTTGAGAAGCACAAACTGTGCGTTCTGCAAGGCAGCCTGTGTTTCACCGTCCACCTTGGTGCCGTCCAGCTCGTAGGTGAACACGATAACCTTGTCATCTTCAGTCCGGCCAGCGCCATCTCCGTTGGGGTTGTTGGAGAATTCCAGGTAAGCGGTGTTTTCGTTGCCGGGCAGGCCGATTTCAGCGTTGGCGTTCAACACGGCGTCGTAGAAAATCACTATGTAGTCGTAGTTCGTTGCAGGGATTTGTTGGCCACCTGCGGTCGTAACCATCAAGGTTTTCAAATCGTCAATGGCGATGGTAAAACTATTGGTCTCAGCATCAATATTCACGTCATATTTTGCCGCATCAAGATATTGGAAACCTTCCGCACGAGGATCTTCATTCTTCGTATTCACAAAATAAATCGCGAAAGTCGTCTGGTCTTCCCCTGCCTTTTGCTCCAAGGTCAGACCCGGGTCCAAGGTGTCATGGAAAGTATAGGAATAGGTATCGTAAGCCGCAATTTCGGCTGCATCTGGCATGGAAGCAATCAGCTTAAAGGGAACGCTGTCACCAATATTCCAGTCGGCTACATCGTTGTAGTACGTACCATAGCCGCCGTCCTGATTATACTTTCCTTCATTTCCTTTTCCTTCCTCAGCAACCTTCTTCTCCAAGGTGGGGATATCGCTGTCCTTGGGGTCCATGGTCACGTTGCCCAGCACCTGGACGATGTAATCACTGAGCACCTGGCCAGTCTGGTTGTCATCTTCCTGCAAGCTGTCCTTTACCAGGTAGTAGCCGGCGGGGAGGCCTTCAATAACGTAATTCCCGCCCTCGGGCGCATCGGCTGTCCCTGCCACGGTGGCAGTCAAATGCTGTGCGGCAATATCCGCAAAGGCAGCGGCGTCTGCGGCGGTAGCATTCTCAGTGCCCAGGGCCTTGGCTACATCGGCGGCGGTGGTGCAAGCGCCATACTTACCAGCATTCGCGGCTTTTAGGGCCGCAAGAAGTGCAGCACCATCCACACCGCTGCCCCAGGTGATGTCACCCAGCATGGGGCCTTCGGCTTCTCCATCTGTTGCAGCATCGCTGGACACAGTGCCGGCGAAAATCTGGTAGGCTTCGTAGGTGTGGCCGGTCTTGTCGTTATGAATAGTGATGGAATAATTCTCCGCGGCGGAAGCCGGAACGACCAGCGCCAGCAGCATGACCAGGGACAGCAGGACCGCTGTCAGTTTTCTAGCTTTTTTCATGATTGTTTGCTCCTTTCGATTTACGTACTCACTTACGATACATTTTTGACACTTTGTGAGGGGTTTGCTTATGGGCCTTTCCCCCCTCTCCGGCGTTTGCGCCGCAGGTTCCAATATACAACGCCGGCCGCCCCGACTAAGGGCACCCCTGCGATTGCAACGAGGGTAGGTCCTACGCCGCCGGTCTCCGGCAGCGTGAAGGCAGATTGTTTTGTGTTGATAATTTGGATGGTCCCCTCCGTGATACCGGTGGCTCCCTCTCCATAGTCATAGCTGGCTTCCCAACCTGTTATGGGGGTTTCCACCACGGTGTAGGTGACGGCCTGCCCGTCCACCTCCTTGGGAAGCTGCTCCCAGGTGTATGTCCAGTTGGTATCAGCGGTAAGCGTAACGGGGTCGCCATATTGCACAGGCTCTCCTTCGGCCGTCTGCTGGTAGAGGGTGACTTCCACGCTATCCGGCAGGCCTTCTTCGAGGGGTGTGCCTTCCGCGCCCTGCCACTGTTTTTCCACCGTGATGGAAGTGGTGAGAGGTTCATTGGGTACATAGATGGCCCCGTTTGTGCTATAGGCGATGAAGGTTACCTCCCCTTCATCTACGCCCTCTGGCCAAGCACCTGCTTCTTGCATAGCGGCATAGGTACCGGCCTCGTCTTTTCCTTGCTCCATCCACACAAAGTAACGATACCCTTCTTCTGCAGCATACCCCTCGGGGGCTTGGGTTTCCTGTAGCCGGTAGAGAGTATTGTACAGGGAGCCTGTGCCTGCGTGGGCAAGGAAGTTCAGCTCTATATATCCGGTTTCCTCCACAATAAACGAACCATCTTCACCCAAGGCAGTCAGCGTGCTGGGCGTCCATTCATATGCGCCGTCCGCGTCCTTTTCGTAACGTTCCAAAGTAAAATGCGCTTGGGACAAAAGTGCGTTGATACTGCCCGCCTCGTGCTTATAGATTCTCAGCGTGGCAGAGTTCACGGTGGCCCCAGAGGATTGGTCCGTAAGCACAAGTTCGCTTCCGGAACCAGTGGTCGCCACACCTGTCAGCTGGGCTGTGTTCGAGACGTCGATATTTCCGGCAGCAGCCCCCCGCGTGATTTCATATTCGTACACCACCACACAGGCCACTTGGTCCGGCAGGGTAAAGGTTATAGTGTGGGTCTCCTCCTCATAGGTCAGGGAGAGCCTTTCCGATATGTCTTCCCCCAGGTTGTTTTCCGCTGCTGCGTCATAGCGATACAGCTTCGCCGTTTCCGGGAGGAAGGTCGCTGCTGCGGAGTTCGCCGAGAGCGTCAGCGTATCTGTCAGTGTCAGCGTACTCCCATTTTCCAGAAGGTCTCGTCCGCTGGGATTGATTGTCACGTAATATCGCACAAGACCGTCTTCCAGGGCTTCTCCCGTCTTTTCCAGGGTAGCGCCGCTGTTGGTGACCTGGGCCGTAGCGGAATCGTCGTCAACGCCGATCCACTCCACGGTGTTCGTGAAAGTTTTGGTTTCCCCCTGGGGCAGGTTGTTGTTTACATTCACATCAATGTGGTAATACAAGCCAATAATATAGCCTTTGTAATCACCTAACCGACTCAGCTTGTAGCTACCATAATATTCCTGTTCCTTACTAAGGTAATCCCAGGGTTTCAGCGAGTACAAAACTTCATTGGTAAAGGGATTGTAAACTTGAATGCTGTCAAATACAACACTCCCTTGCCAGCCTTCTGCTTTTGACCACATAGTGTCCTGCAAGGAGATTTCATTCCCAAAGTTGTAGAGCAAGATGCGGTAATAAATGTTGCCATCGGTATCTCCCACATCAATGGCCACATTCTCATCTGTATAGGCGTCGGATTCCAGGGCGTAGTCGTGGCCGCCAATGGTGCTCACCTGTTTGTTGAGCTGGGCAAGCAGAGCTGTCTCTGTGTTCGCCGCGGCGCTGTTGCTGGGTGTCCGACCGCCGTTTACGAGGGTATACGTCCCGTTGCCGGTTACTTTGCTCAGGTCGTAGTGGGTAGAGTAGGAAATGGATATCTGCCCGGCCTCGTTGAGCTTATCAACGGCAGAGGAAGTAAATGTAACGGCGAACATGGCGATTGGAGTATTAGCCCCGACGTCATCTAAGCTGCGCCAAGTGAATTGAAACTCTTGTTCTCCATAAGAGAAGCCCCCAAACAGTTGGTCAAAAACCACTGTCTTAAAAACATAGCTAACCCCAGTGGCGTTGTAGTAGGCTTCTCCCAGTGCCGTTTGGAAATCCGCCGCCGTGACCACCTGTATGGTATAGTCCGTTCCGTATTTCAGCTCAGCCTGCTGGTTGTATCCATCCACCGGCGCTGCAACCAGCTGTTGCAGCAGCTCCGGCGTGGTGTAGTGCGTACCTGCTTGCAGCTGCCAGCCTTCATTGACCGCATCCTGGATAATGTCCACATAGCGGATGCTGTCCAGAGTACCCGCTTCCAGTGTTCCCTGGGGGAAGGTGATGATGGATGACCAGTTCAAATCGCTCTCTACAGCGTCCCCATCTCCCTGGCCGGTAAACGTCTTCACAAGGCCGGTTTTCCCCGGCACAGTGCCATCGATGTTGTACTCGGCCTTCCAGTTACCCAGCCACGCTGTATTGGTGACGGACAAGTTCGCACCCACGGCTGCATCCTCCGGGAGGGATGTCGTGTACGTAAGGATGTAGCTCTTCTTGGAATCCACAGGGAACGTGTAGGGAAGTTTTATCGTCTCCGATTCACCCGGCGTTTCCCCGGTGTAGGGTGTCAGCGTGGCTGATTCTATGTTCTGTGTTAGTGTTTTTCCGCCGTAGGTCCAGGTCATGGTGTCGGTGAGTGTTTTTCCCGCCAAGTTATACCCACGGGGGTTATAGAGGTACACCGTCCACACCACTTCTCTGGTGGAGGGGTTGTACACCCCTATTTTCTGGATTCTCGCTTCGGAAACCAGGACATCAGAGATAGCATATACAGTGTTTGTCTGGTCCTGAGCTTCCACACGGTTCCTCACAGTCAGGGAACCATCCTCTGTGCCAGTATTCTCCAAATTTACCGTGGCCGTGTACGTAATTCTATAACTCTCTCCAGCTTCCAGCGCTGGCAGCTCGGAGATAGTGAAGTGTGGCTTGGCATTCTGATAAGTTATCTCGGCATTCTCCACTGGGCCGTCAGGTCCTGTAATCAGTATGTTATTGTCGCAGGTAGCACCTCCACTTAAAAATTTATCGTTTACTGTGATGGGGCCATCGCTGCCTTGTTCGCTGCTCACCGTAACGGTGTAGTGTATTTTTTCGTTAGCTGAGTCATATGTTCCGCTTTTGGTGATGGAAAGATCCGTATCTCCGGCATCGGGCTCCACAGTGATCGTACCGCCTTCTCCTCCGAAAATGATGGTATCTTCTTCACCTTCCCCAGATGCATCTACCGTGCCTTGAAATTGGATGCTGCCCTCAAAGGCTCTTCCGTCGGCAAAGTTGTCCTGGAACGTAATCGTAATGAGCCCGGAAATGGTGATGGTGTATGCCCCCACGACCTGGTCTCCTATGGTGACATCTCCCGTCTCCTCTTCGGTTAGGCCGATTCCCTGGGGCAGCTGGTAGTAAATCACCTTGTTTTCCTTAGTAACTATATCCGCAGGAATACTATATGCGATAACCACCTGAACCTTGTCTCCCACGGTAAAGGTCGTGCCGGGCACCCACTGGCCATTCTGCTCCTTTGCTACGGTAACGCTAGTGATATTACCTGCGAAGTCATAGCCTTCTTCCGCGCGGGGCGCCGCCAAAAGGGCATTGGCGGAAAAGAGGGCCACGCCATTTTCCTCCGCAGGCTCGTACCCCGGCTTGGAGACTGTAGCCCAGCTGGTGCCGGATTGGGAAACCGTCTCTTGTCCTTCCTCCGTCTGGCTTTCCTCCGAGGAAGAGTCCTCCGTCTGGGAAATGTCCTCCGGTTCTGAGGTGGTCTCCGGCAGACATGTTTCGTCGTGGACGTGCTCCTTGATTTCCACCATGCCGCAGGTCAGGTTTCCGTCCTCATCCCGGCAGCCCTCCGTATGGGTGTGGAGAATCACCTCCTCCTGCCCGCAGACCAGCTCCCGCTGCACCTGGTAGCAGTTGTCGGTGTGGGTGTGGGGCTCCGTCTCCTCCTGGCCGCACACCAGCTGGGTCTCGTAACAGGCCTGGGTGTGGGTGTGGCCTTGGGTTTCCTCCAGGCCGCAGATCAGGTTGCCGTTCTCGTCGTAGCAGCCGGTGTCCTGGGTGCAGGTCAGCTCCCGCTGCGTCTCATAGCACTCTTCCGTGTGGACATGGTCCGGTTCTGTGTTTGTGCAGACCAGCGTTTCCCCAACGGTGTAACACTCCTCCGTGTGGATATGCCCTGTATGGGTGTGACCTTGGCCTTCCTCCTGACCGCAGACCAGCTGGGTTTCGTAGCAGGCCTCGGTGTGGGTGTGGCCCTGGGTTTCCTCCCGTCCGCAGACCAAGGTCTCTGTCTCCTGGTAGCAGGACTCCGTGTGGGTGTGGGGCTTTCTCTCCTCCAGGGGGCAAATCAGCGTGCCGTCCTCCCCGTAGCAGGAGCTGTCGTGGGTGTGGGCCACAAAGTCAGCGTAGCCGCAGACGAGCTCGCCCTCCTCATCGTAGCAGCTGTCCGTGTGGGTGTGCAGGTCCAGCTGGCAGGCCAACGCCTGGGGGGTATTTTCCAATGTGACCGCTGGCAGGACCATCACGCAAAGGGTCAGCACCGCTGCCGCCGTCGCCAGGACCGCGGTGAGCCCATGCCAGCGCCTGCGCTGTTTGCTCTGCCGGATGTACTCCCGGAGCTTTCTGTTTTCGTCTTGCGGTTTCATGAAAGCCCTCCTTCCAATCCACGTTTCTCACTCGATGGGGCCGATTTCATCCAGGGGCCACAGGCGGAACAGCAGCTTGCCCACAATCTGCTCTTCCGAAACGCAGCCCACCTGGCTGCTGCGGGAATCGCTGGAGACGCTGCGGTGGTCCCCCATCACAAAGTACCGGCCCTCCGGCACCTGGTAAGGCAGCTCAATGTCGCACTCCCCCAGGGCTTTTTCCGTCAGGTACGGCTCCTCCAGGGGTTCGCCGTCAATGGTTACATTGCCGCTTTCGTCCATGTCCACCCATTCCCCCGGCATGCCGACTACCCGCTTTACCAGGATTTTGTTGTTGTAATAAAAGGCGATGATGTCACCCCGCTGGTATGTTCCGCTGCGCACGGCTGCCACAATGTTCCCGTTGACCAAGGTGGGGGTCATGGAGGAACCGTAGATGCGCAGAATGGGCAGCAGCAAATTGGAAATCAGCACGGCGGTGGCGGCTACTACCACCAACACTGCCACGGTGCCCCGCAGCATTTTCCAATAGCGTCCCCGGTACTTTTCCCGCTTCAGCTCGGCTTCCAGCTGCTGGACCGTGGGCAGGACGGGGGGCGCCTTGTCCTTCTTTTCCATCCTTAAAACTGGGCGCCGGGCGTGCCGAAGTCCAGCAGCCGCTTGAGCTCCCGATGGTTTTCATAGAAGGATTGCAGCCGCCGGGAGACCTCGGTCCAATAGGCCTCTGACTTCTGCTTAGCCTCCTGCTCCATGGCCTCGCACTTCCGCTTGCTGGCGTACTCCATGGCGGCGCATTTCTCCTCGGCCTCCTTGAGCTTGCGCTCCACCTCCACACGGTTCTCCACGTCCCGCTGGGCGCAGATGGCCGCCTGCCGGTCGCTGAGGCTGCGGATGTTCTCAATATATTGCTGGCTGGCGGCCTGGGCCGCCTCGAACACGCCGTTGATCTGCAAGGCTGCCACCGCGATGGAGCCTGCCTCGTTGAGGGCGATCTCCCGCTTCTCCAGGGACTTTCTCGCCTGCTCCAGCTCTTCCCGCAGATGGGCGGTCTCCTCTTTATGTTCTTCCTTCAGAGCTTCCAAGTCCTGCTGGTGCTGGGCCTTTAGGGACTCCACCGTCTGCTCGTACTGGCTTTTTTGAGCTTCCAGCTCCGCCTCGTTGACGCTGTTCGCCTGTTCCTTCATAGCGGCTTTAGCCTGCTCCAGCTCCTTTTTCAGCTGGCTTGTCTCCTTTTCATGCTCCGCTTTTAAGTATTCCAGGTCCCGCTCGTGCTCCGACTTGAGAAAGTCCAAATCCTTCTCATAGGCAGCTTTGCTGGATTCCATCTCTTTTCCCTGTTCCAGCATCAGCTCCAGCAGCTGCCTTCTGCCCAAGCCGCGCAGTTCGTGTTCTGTCATAGGTAAATCCCCTTCCCTTTCTGTTTTCGCAAAGGAGTAGTGACGCCCCAAGGGCTTTGCTTCCATTCTGTTGACCAGCGCTCCAACCATTGTATTCTCCTCCTGGGGGGAACCAAATTCGTTTGCTTCGGTTTCAAATGGGTCCCATTCCCGGCAGGACGCCCCCGCAAAGGGGATGTCCTCTTCTGGGCCAAGGACGTGGCACTCTGCCGTGGGCCGGAACCGGAGGATCCGCCGGACCAGCTCTTGGCCGCTCATCTCATCCAGCTTTTCCCGGGCGTACACAATGTCCACATCGTGGTGCATGGCAAACTTTTCCGCGTCTGCCGCGCTGCTGTGCAGCACGACCACAATGCCCGACTGCCGCCTGGACAAACGCTGGGCCTCCCTGTCCAGCGCCCGTTTGTCGCTGTCTACCAACAGGATCGTCATGCCATCCCCCTCTTCCCTCACTCTTCACACACAGTATAGCAACCCCAGCGCAACAAAAGCGCAACAAACCAGAGCTGCCCCGCAAAAAAGAAATCCAGCGCATTTCCCCGCGCTGGATTCCCATCGATTCCCCTATTCCATTTTAAAGCCGAGCTCCGCGTTGCGGATTTCCGCCCAGCTGTAAGCCGCCATATAGTCGTTTTGAAAGGCGTTCACCGCCGCGGGGTCCCCCTGGAGAAAACGGTAGTAGTCGCAGTCCAGCTTTTCGGGGAGCACCGCGTAACTGTTGCGGCCTTTCACAAGAATCTCCTCCACGCCGGCCTTTTTCAAGGTGTTGACCATCTCGTGGAGAATGGTGCGGAAGTAGGACTTGCCGGACAGGGTGTCCTCCGCATCCTCAAACAGGGCCGCATAGGCCTCCCCTGTGGTGACGGAGGAGCCCCTGCGGTCCACCAAATAGGCGAACAGCTCCTTGGACTTGGCCCGGCCAAAGCGCAGGGGCTCCCCATCCACATAGACGTCAAAGCCCCCAAAGGTTTTCACCCGCACCCGGGCGCTGGTTTCCCGCTCTTGGTAGAGGAAGGTCAGCTCCCGCAGGACGGCTTCCTCGGTGGCGGGCTTCAGTAGGTAACCGCTGGCGTGCATGGCAAAGGCGTCCACTGCGTATTGGGAAAAGCCGGTGACAAAGATGATGTGGACGCCGGGCTGGATTTTCTTCAGCTCCAGGGCCAGCTCCAGGCCGCTCATGCCCCCTGTCTGGATGTCCAGGAAGGCCACGTCTATGGGGTTTGATTTTGCCCCCTCCAGGGCGTCGTCGGGCCAGGCGTAGGCAAACACCTGGGCTTCCGGGCGGATGCGCCGCAGTATGGAAGTCAGCTCTTGCAGCTGCAAGGGCTCGTCGTCTGTAAGCAGGAAGTTCATAGGCTTTGTTCCTCTTTCCAGGGAATCAAAATGGTGGCGGTGGTCCCCAGGCAATTGCTTTCCACCAGGAGGCTGCCGCCCACCATTTCCTCCAGGCGGCTGCGGACATTGGAAATGCCGATGTGGGAATGTTCCCCCAAGGTTGCGTGCTCCTTAGCCTTTTCCATGCCCACCCCGTTGTCCTCGATGGTCACCACGGCCCCTGCATCGGTTTCCTCTGTGCGGATGACCACGGTGCCGCCGTTTTTCCGGTGGAGGACGCCGTGCTGCACCGCGTTCTCCACCAGGGGCTGCAATGTCAGGGGCGGGATGAGGAAGTCCTCGGTTTTAATCTGATAGATCACTTGAAGCTTGTCCCCAAAGCGCTGCTGCTCTAAGTACAGGTAGTTCATCACATGGTTCAGCTCCGCCTCGAAGGGGATGGGCTCCCGGTTTTTCAGGCTGTCCATATTCCCCCGCAAAAAGTCGGAAAACCGTTTGATGGCTTTCCGGGCGGCTTCCGGGTCGGTGGCGCACAGGGAGTAGATGACGCCCAGGGAATTGTACAGGAAGTGGGGCTGGATCTGGCTGAGCATGATGTCGATCCTTCCCTCAGCCAGCTGCTTTTCCTGCTCCTTGAGCATGACCTCGTGCTCAAACTGCACGTTCATCAGGATGAGCAGCGTGGCCACGGTGAATCCCGCGTTGACCAGGACGATATTGGGAAGGACGATCCGGGACAGCCCGCCTGCCAGGGGGATAAGGATGTACAGCAAAAGGAACACAAACTCCCGTCGCCGCAGCACGCTGCGGTGGCGCAGGATAACGATGGTGACGAAAAGATAGCAGAGCAGCACCACACTCTGGAGCAGGGGGAACCAGGGGCCCATCTGCAAGCCGCCTTCATCCACTGTAAAGGCGGCGCCCGTCCACGGGGAAGCAAAAGTGAGGAGCAAAAGCAGGCCTGTCATGGAGAACGCACCCACGGAACAGAGCTGCCTCTCCCGGCCAGACAGCTGCAGGTATTCAAAAAAGTATTGGAGAAAAAAGAACAGCAAACAGGTAAACGCCCCGTAATAGAGCGTCCCTCCCAAGAGAAGGACGCGCCTCTCCCCTGCCTCCACAACGGCATCCATCAGGTATTCCGGAAGGCTGCCCAAGGCCATGCCGATATTCGCCACGCAGATCAGCAGAGAGTACAGGTACAGCTTCCGTTTATACCGGTTGTTGCTGATGAGGTAACCGGTGGGTAGAAAGGATAACACGATGCAGAAACATCCTAGAACAAGATTGGCAGTATCCCAGCTGTCCATTCGATCCCTCTCCTATTTCTGTTGGGAGAGACCAGCCCGTTTGCCGCCCCGGGAATAGTCCCTTTACAGCAGAGGAACCGGCCTCTCCCTCTAGTATTGATTTGCCTACAGGTACTATTCTGTTGTGAACACACAACAGAGAAAAAAGGCCACGGCCTTTTCGAACTATTGTTTTTCCAGATTTCCTGGGAAAAGCCTTGGTTTGGGCCTTCTGTTTATTCCACGGTGACAGACTTGGCCAGGTTCCTGGGCTTGTCGATGTCGCAGCCCTTCATGCTGGCCACGTAATAGGCGAACAGCTGCAGGGGCAGGATGCTCAAACTAGGCAGCATAAAGTCGGTGATGTCCGGCACGCAGAACTGGTAATCCGTCTCCTGCTTCAGGGCCTCTTCCTTGCCCCGCACCGTGATGCCCAGCACCACGGCGCCCCGGGCCTTCACCTCCCGGACGTTGCTCATCATCTTGTCGAACAGCTTTTCATAGGTGGCGATGGCGATGACCAAGGTCCCGTCCTCCAGCAGGGAGATGGGGCCGTGTTTTAACTCACCGGCAGTGTAGGCCTCGGAGTGGATGTAGCTGATCTCCTTCAGCTTTAAGCTGGCCTCCAGGCTGGCAGCGTAGTCCACATTCCGGCCGATGAAGTACATATCGTGGGCGTTGAAATACCGGGAAGCGAAGTACTGGATGGTCTCCTTATCCGCCAGGGCAGCTTCCGCCAAGTCGGGAAGGCGCTGCAAATCCGCCATATACCGGGCCATGTCGGCTTCCGGCACGGTGCCCAGCTGGTCAGCCATGTACAGGGCAATCATATAGATGACGGCCAGCTGGGTGCTGTAGGCCTT
>JABLTR010006736.1_pt1 | contig 54658 bp, 42 predicted proteins | sample 7160071 | NCBI WGS metagenome assembly JABLTR01 (sample SAMN14651230, study PRJNA627086) | human gut metagenome | isolation source: feces | host: Homo sapiens | reverse complement strand
TGTGGTGGAGAATACCGGGATCGAACCGGTGACCTCTTGCATGCCATGCAAGCGCTCTCCCAGCTGAGCTAATCCCCCATGCTGGCCGCCGTCAGTGCCGTTTGCTCCTGACAACGGTTGTTATTATAGCAAAGCTGTCATGGATTGTCAACAGGTTTTTGCAAAAAACTTTTTTAATTTGCCTTTAATTTTGCCCGCCATTTTTTCTGCTTTTATAAAAACAGAGCCGTACTCTATTCGGAGTACGGCTCTGTAAAGATTCGTCAGATGGAAATCGTGTTGGCGATCTCGATCATGTCACGGTCGATGGTCTTGTGCATGGACAGCGCGACATTAACATCATAGTCAACGATCTTATCGCCGGAAACAGCAACCACACGGTTGTAGATGCCCTTGTCCAGCAGGTCGATGGCGTGATAGCCCATCAGAGACGCATTCACACGGTCGCGGACCGTCGGAGAACCGCCGCGCTGAATATGGCCCAGAACCGTAGCGCGGGAGTCAACGCCGGTGGCCGCCTGAATCTGGTTTGCCAGCTCGTTGGCATCAATAACGCCCTCAGAGACAATGATGATGAAGTGCTTTTTGCCGGTGACCTGCGTCTGGCGCATACGGTCAAGGATGTCGCGCTCAAAATCGAACGGAATCTCCGGCAACAGAACCGCCACAGCGCCGGTCGCAATGCCAACATTCAGGGCGATATAACCCGCGTGATGGCCCATGACCTCGACCACACTGCAGCGGTCATGGCTCTGGGTGGTATCACGCAGCTTATCAATGGCCTCGACAGCGGTATTCATAGCCGTATCATAGCCGATGGTATACTCACTGCAGGCAATATCATTGTCAATGGTGCCGGGCAGGCCGATGCAGGGAATCCCCTGATTTGCCAGCGCACGGGCGCCCATGAAGGAGCCGTCACCGCCAATGACGACCAGTGCGTCAATGCCCAGCTCCTTGCAGCGGGCAAGGCCCTTTGCCTGACCTTCCTTCGTTTTGAATTCAAGGCAGCGCGCCGTGTACAGGATCGTGCCGCCGCGGTGGATGATCTCGGACACGCTGCGCACATTCATCTCATACACTTCGCCGTTGATCAGGCCGTTATAACCACGCTGGATACCCATCATGCGGTATCCCTTGCTGATGCCTGCACGGACAATCGCACGCACTGCAGCGTTCATGCCGGGTGCGTCACCGCCACTGGTGAGAACACCGATCGTTTTGATTTCCTTAGCCATAAAGCGAGCCCCTCCTATTCGGGAACTATGGACCCGCCTGAAACATCATGTTTTATTCAGGCGTGGTCATCACATTATAATAATTTTTTAACAAACTCGTGACTACCCACATTATACCACACTTTGCCCCGGGTAATTATGGATAAATCGCGCAAAACACATGGATTTATTTTGCAGACTGTTCAATATCTTGAACTTTTACGCAGTCCTTGCCCAAAATACGCTCCAGTTCTGCGCGCAGCAGCGGATCATCCCGCACCGCCATGTGCCTTGCCAGCATTGCCTTGCCCGTATCCCGAAAGCGGAAATAAACTTTTACCGTGCCCCCGTCAAAAATGTTGCAGAGCAGATTTTCCACCTTATGCATCTGCGGGCAATCCCGCGCAGGCACCGTCAGGAAATAGCCGGCGGCCCCTCCCCCGCTCGTCTCGCGCTTGACGCGCTCCACACGGTTGCGGCCGAAGCTCTGTGCCGGGTCATAGGTCTCTATGGACTGAACGCCCTCCACAATAAGGCGGGCCGCCTCGTCCTCCTTGACGGAAACACGGCCGTTCGCCACCACAACTGCATTTTCCTGCAGGGCGGCGCGGCATTCTGCCAAAATGCGCGGGAATACAAGCAGTTCCATACTGCCGGTCAGATCCTCCACGGTCGTAAACGCCATCAGCGTGTTGGATTTCGTGGTCATGATCTTGTTCCTTACGATGGTGCAGACCAATGTGACATTCTGGTTGTCGAACTGCTTTGCATCCTCCCCCAGCAGCTGGGCGATCGTACAGGTGGACACCTGAGCGATCTGACTGCGGTAGGCGTCCAGCGGGTGGCCAGACAGGTACAGACCGGACACCTCTTTTTCCATCTTCAGCAATTCGGAGGCGGCGTATTCCGGCAGTTCCGGCACCTTATAATCATCGGCAGGCTTTTCATTGCCGCCGCTCATCAGGCCGAACAGATCCATCTGCCCATCCAGATTCTGGCGGGCATCTGTCTCCACACTTTTCAGGATGCCCTCCACGCTTTCCAGCATACCGCGCCGGGTCGGCTCCAGTGCATCAAAGGCACCCGCCTTGATAAGATTTTCCAAGGCGCGGCGGTTCAGTTCCGAGCCGTGCAGCCGCTTGCAGAAGTCGTACAGGCTACGGTAGGGCCGCTGCGCGCGTTCTTTGATAACGGCATCGATCAGGCCGCGGCCCACGCTCTTGACTGCGTTCAGGCCAAAGCGGATCAGATCGCCGTCCGCCGTAAAGCCGCCGCGGGAGATATTGATGTCCGGCTGCTGTACCTTGATGCCAAGGCGCTGACATTCGGTGGTGTATTCAATGACCTTGGAGGTGTTGTCCAGCACGCTGGTCAGCAGAGCCGCCATAAACTCATGGGGATAATGGCATTTCAGGTATGCAGTCTGGAACGCTACATAGGCATAGCAGGCAGCGTGGGATTTGTTGAAGGCGTAGGACGCAAAGCTGATCATATCATCATAGATCTGATTTGCTACATTTTCCGGCACACCGTTGGCAACGCAGCCTGCACATTCTTTGCCGGGCTCCTTGCAGCCATGCACAAAATGCTCCCGTTCGGCCTCCATGACCTTGAGCTTTTTCTTGCTCATAGCGCGGCGCACATTGTCCGCCTGTCCGAAGCTGAAGCCGGCCAGCTCGCGGCAGATCTGCATGACCTGCTCCTGATAGATCACAACACCGTTCGTGACATCGACAATATGGGCCATCTGGGGCGTCTTGTAGGACACCTTGGAGGGGTCCTTGCGGTTGCGCAGATAGGTCGGGATGGAATCCATCGGCCCCGGCCGATACAGTGAGATCAGGGCGATGATATCCTCCAGATTTTTCGGCCGCATACCGGTCAGCACCTGCGTCATGCCGGTGGATTCAAGCTGGAAGATGCCCTCCGTCTCGCCCCTGGCAAGCATCGCATAGGTGTCAGGGTCATCGTAGTCGATGCCTGCCACGCGGAAATCAGGGTGCTTGCGGCGCACAGCCGTCTCGGTATCATGGATGACCGTCAGGGTACGCAGTCCCAGAAAGTCCATCTTCAAAAGGCCCAGCCGCTCGATCTCCACCATATTGAACTGGGTGACAGGCAGACCGTCATTGGTCGAAAGCGGCACATATTCGGTGGCAGGGTCACGGGTAATGACAACACCGGCCGCATGGGTAGACGCATGGCGCGGCATACCCTCTACCTTCAGCGAGGTGTCGATCAAATCATGGACCTGCGTGTCAGCGTCATAAAGCGCCTTCAGGTCCGGGCTGACCTCAAGCGCCTTTTTCAGCGTCATTTTCAGATCTGTCGGGATCAGCTTTGCCACCCGATCTACATCCTGATAGCCCATGCCCATAACACGGCCCACATCGCGCACCGCAGCACGGGCGGCCATCGTGCCAAAGGTCACAATCTGGGCTACATGGTCGCGGCCGTATTTTTCGTTTACATAGTCGATGACCTCCTGACGGCGCTCGTAGCAGAAATCGACATCGAAGTCAGGCATCGAGACGCGCTCCGGATTCAGGAAGCGTTCAAAAATCAGGTTATAGCGGATGGGGTCAATGTCGGTAATGCCAACGCAGTAGGCAGCCAGACTGCCCGCACCGGAGCCGCGCCCCGGCCCCACGGGAATGTCGTGGCTCTTGGCATAATTGATGAAGTCGTAGACAATGAGGTAATAGTTCGTGTACCCCATCGTCTTGACGACATTGATCTCATAGGTCAGGCGTTCCTTCAGTGCGTCGGTCACCTTTCCGGGGTAACGGCGTTCCAGTCCTTCCCAGCAGAGCTTCTCAAAGTAGGCCTGATTTTCCATGCCGTCAGGGGCCCTGAAATACGGCAGCTTTGTCTCGCCGAAGGTAAACGCAAAGTTGCACTGCTCTGCGATTTTATTTGTGTTTTCGCAGGCCTCCGGCACCATCGAGAACAGCTCGTACATCTCATCGGTGCTTTTCAGATAGAACTCATCCGTCTGAAATTCCATCCGATCCACATCGTTGATGGTCTTGCCGGTCTGGATGCAGAGCAGGATGCTCTGCATCTTGGCGTCCTCCTTCGTGATATAGTGGGCATCGTTGGTCGCTGCCATCGGGATACCGGTTTCCCGCGCGAGGCGGATAAGCTGCGGCAAAACGACCCGATCCTCCTCCAGCCCGTGGTCCTGCAATTCAATGTAGTAGTTGCCCTCGCCGAAAAGGTCCCGATACCACAGCGCCGTCTGCTTGGCGCGGTCGTAATCCCCTGCCAGAATCGTTCTGGGAATCTCGCCGGCAAGGCAGGCTGACAGACAGATAAGCCCCTCATGATGCTGCGCAAGCAACTCCTTATCAATGCGCGGCTTGGAGTAAAAGCCCTCGGTAAAGCCTGCGGACACCATCTTGATCAGATTTTTGTAGCCGGTCTCGTTTTTACACAGCAGGATCAGGTGGCTGTTGCCGTCAATGCGGTTCACCTTATCAAAGCGGGTGCGGGTCGCAACATAGACCTCACAGCCGATGATCGGCTTGATGCCCGCCGCCTTGGCAGCGTCAAAAAACGCAACGCAGCCATACATAACACCGTGGTCGGTGATGGCACAGGCCGTCTGCCCCATCTCCTTGAGCCGGTCAAACATCCGGTCAATGCGGCAGGCTCCGTCCAGCAGGCTGTACTCGGTATGCACATGCAGATGGGTAAATTGTCTCGGGGTGTTTTCAGACATGGGTCGTTTCCTTTTCATTGGGCGCGGCGGCATCCAGGCGGGCAGCGGCCTCCTGAATCTTCTTCATCCGGTGGGAAAGCCCGGCTTTGCTGACGGGCGGGTCAAACTTCTGCGCCAACTTAGCCAGCGGCAGGTCCGGGTACTGCATCCGCAGCTTGGCCGTCAGGCGCAGATTTTCCGGCAGGGTGTTCATAGCCCCCGCAGCCTGCAGCTTTTCAATAGCCAGCTGCACCTGCACGGCGGCCTGTACACTTTTACCGAGGTTCGCCGTTTCACAGTTGGACAGGCGGTTCGTCTTATTGCGCATCTCATTGTAAAGGCGCTGGTCCATGATGCGCATGGCCGCGCCGCCCGCCCCCATGAAGGTGAGCAGATCCTCGATATGATCTGCCACTCTGATGTAGATGGTATTGGCGCCCTTGCGCAGTGCGCGGTGGGGGTGGAAATCATGCTCGGCCAGCATAGCCTCCAGCTGCTGGGACAGATAATGCCGGGTCGAGAGAAATTCCAGATTATAGCTTTTTTCCGGGTCGGTCATCGTGCCGCAGCAGAGGAATGCCGTGGCAATAAACGCCTGCATACAGCTCTGGCATTTAAAATTTTCCGGCCGGATGCGCAACGTAGGCTCCTTGCCGGTATGGCCGAACAGCGCCAGCATCTTTGCCACCTCAGCAGGCTCCTTGACGCTGAACTCATATACCGGGCCGGTCGGGCGCTCCTTGCTCAGCACAGTGCTCTGCACACCGCAGCGGCGGTAGAGCTTTTGCGCAAAGGCGGCCACGCCCTCGTTTTCGGTCTGCAAGACCACACCGCGGTCATCAAAGTATTTGCCAAAACAGGCCACCGCATAGGCGGCGGCCATGTTACAGCAGGGCTTTGCAATTTTACGGCGCAGTATTTCGTTTTTCACTTCTTGAGAAAAGCTCAAGTCGGTGTACTCCTTATTATAGACTTCGTTTTACATCGCGGTGCTGCACACTGGGGGCGTAGCCCAGCTGTTCACAAAACGCAGCGATCTTGCGTGCAAAGGTAATCGAGCGGTGCTTGCCGCCGGTGCAGCCCACCGCAATCATCAGCTGGCTTTTGCCCTCCTTGACATACAGCGGCAGTGCAAACTCCAGCATGTGCTCATAGCGGCGCAGAAGCTCCTGTGAGTCGGTCGATGCCATCACATAGTCAACGACCTCCTGATCAAGGCCTGTCTTATGCTTGAGCTCCGGCACATAGAAGGGATTGGGCAGGCATCGCACATCAAGCACAAGGTCGGCCTCCTGCGGCAGACCGTACTTGAAGCCGAACGACACCACAGTCAGCGCCATCGGGCTTTCCCCTTTGTCCAGAAACAGTCCGCAGATCCGCTCACGGTTCTGCGCTGCCGAGAGCAGCGAGGTATCGATCACATACTTTGCCTTGTCCCGCAGCGGCTGCAGCAGCTTGCGCTCCCGGGCGATTGCCTCGGTGATGGGGACCTTTTCGCTGATGGTGATGGGGTGCTGGCGGCGGGTCTCTTTATAGCGGCGCTGGATCACGGCGTCATTTGCATCCAAGAACAAGATATCATAGTCGATCTTTTTCTCATCCAGATCTGCCAGAGCCTCCTTGAGCTGCTCAATGCTGCGTACGCCGCGCACATCCATGACGACCGCCACACGGCTGAGCTGGTTTTCGCCCTGCAGGGCGAAGTCCACGATACGCGGCAGCAGCGCCACCGGGATGTTGTCAATGCAGAAAAAGCCGATGTCCTCCAGTGCGTTGACAGCCATAGACTTGCCCGCGCCGGAAAGTCCCGTCACGATCAGAAAATTCATCTTCCCCACCGCTCTCTTATTTTACCACGCGGATCTCGCGTTCCAGCACGAAGCCGGTCTTTTCCTTAACGATACGGCTGACCTGCTCGGTCAGCTCCACCACATCGGCGCAGGTCGCACCGCCGCGGTTGATGACAAACCCGCAGTGCTTTTCGCTGATCTGGGCACCGCCCACGGTGAAGCCGCAAAGGCCGCAGTCCTCGATCAGCTTACCTGCAAAGGCACCCGCCGGGCGCTTGAAGGTGCTGCCGGCGCTGGGCCATTCAAGGGGCTGCTTTTCCCTGCGCTTGCCGAGAAGCTCCTTCATCCGGGCCAGTACCTCCGCACCGTTGCCGCGGTGCAGCACGACTGTTGCTGACAGGATGCACCAGTCGGGGTGCTGTTCAAACACGCTGGTGCGGTAGCCCATGGCAAGATCCTTTGCCGGCAGCACCCGCAGCTCAAGCGTGTTGTCCAGAAAGGCCACACTCTCCAGCACGTCCTTCATTTCCCCGCCGTAGGCACCGGCGTTCATATAGACGGCACCGCCCACCGTGCCGGGGATGCCGCAGGCGAACTCCAGTCCGGTCAGGCCGAGCGCCTGCGCCTTGCTGCACAGGCGGCCCAAGGTCTGGCCGGCCCCGGCGGTAATGCGCACCACATCGGTGCCTGCATCGGAAGATTCCATCTGAGAAAGTCCGCGCATGTCCACTACTGCGCCGTCAAAGCCCGCATCATCAAACAGTGTGTTGGAGCCATTGCCCAGCAGGTAGACCCGCACGCCGTTTTCACGGCAGAGGCGCAGCGTTTCACGCAGCTGCTCTGCATCCTGCGGCGCGCACCAGAACACCGCCGGGCCGCCGATCCGAAAGGTCGTATGGGCCGCGAGCGGCTCCCCCTGCACAAAGGGCAGCTGTTGCCTTGTCAGTGCATCGCACAGTGCTGTGATCGTCTTTTCCTGCATGGATGTCCTCCGTCAGAATTGCTTGCGTCAAATAGAATTTTCCAGAGCAGCCGCACCGATCACGCCGGCATCATTGCGCAGCGTGCAGGCACAGATAGCCGGGAACTTGCCGGTGGTGATGTTGCGGGTCTCATTCTCAGCATATGCGCGGACAGGTGCCAGCAGGACCTCGCCCTGATTGGAAACGCCGCCGCCGATGCAGATGACCTCCGGCTCAAAGGTGTTGATGACATTGGCAATGCCGACGCCCACATACTCGATCCAGCTGTCCACGACCTTCTGCGCGGTCTCGTCTCCCTTGGCAGCGGCGTCAAAGGCCAGCTTGGCATTGACATGGTCGATGTCCTGCGTCATCTGCCACATGATGGTGTTCTTGTTTTCCTGCATGGCCTTCTTGGTCTCGCGGGTCAGGGCGCTGGCGGAGGCATAGCGCTCCCAGCAGCCCTTGCGGCCGCAGGTACACTGGATGCCGTCCTTGACGATGACATTGTGGCCCATCTCACCGGCGGCAAAATTGAAGCCGCGCAGGATCTTGCCGTTCAGGATAATACCGCTGCCGATGCCGGTGCCGAGCGTGATGATGACGGCATCACGATAGCCCTTGGCACCGCCTGCAATGTACTCGCCGAACGCGGCGGCGTTGGCGTCGTTTTCCACATAGACCTTGCAGCCCAGCAGCTTTTCCATATCCGGGCCAAGGTTCCAGTCATAGTACCCGAAGTTCGTATTGAAGCCGACAAAGCCGGTGGTGAAGTTCACGCTGCCCGGGGTGCCGATGCCGACATAGCGGATGTCCGCAAAGTCCACCTTGTTTTCGCGCGCCACAGTGCGGCACAGCTCTGCCAGAGCCTTCTCAAGATCCTGCGCCGGGCGGGGCAGACGGGTGGCCCAGGTCACCTTGCCGACGACCTCAAATTTTTCGTTGACCAGACCGGCGGTCATCGTAGTGCCGCCCAGATCAATACCAATCGTATACTTGCTCATAACAAAATTCCTCCTACTTCTTCTGCACAGGGCTTGCCGTGCAGTTGTAATTCGCGTACCAGATTTTCCCGCGTTGCGTTCACGATCAGCTCCTGCGGGAATTGCATTTCCTCCAGCATGGCATACAGGGCACACAGGCCGTGCTGCAGCTGGTATGTGCTGTGGGCATCGCTGTCCACCGCAATGCGGCAGCCGTTGGCAAGGCATGCAGCCAGCAGCGCCCGCATATTGGGGATGCCGTCCTTGCGGACATTGAATGAGTTGCCGTTTAGTTCCACGACCTTGTGGTTTTTAGCAAACGCTCTGGTGACAAGGTCGTAGTCATAGCGGTAGTTTTCCTGCTCGGAATGGCCGATGCAGTCCACATAAGGGTTTTCGGCCACAGCCAGCCAAAGACGATTCGCCTCCCTGCGGGTCAGAAGCCCCGGCACACAGGCACTGTGGATGGACGCCACGACCCAGTCCTGCGCTTTGAGCTGGCTCTGCGAAAGATCCAGCCCGCCCTTGGTATCCATGACATTGGCCTCGGCGCCGTAGAGGATCGCCACACCGTCTATGGTGCGGGGCATGGCGCTCCAGTTTCCGAAATGCCAGGCATGCGGTGCATCGGGCATCGCGGGGGCGTGATCTGTCACGGCAAGGGCGCAATAGCCCAGCGCCTTGGCGGCAGCGGCCATCTCCGTAAAGGTGTTGTAGGCGTGGGTGGCGCACAGCGTGTGGGTGTGCAGGTCTGCGATCATCTGCATGGAATGAAAAAACCTCTTTTTACTTTGTAATATCGTCCTGCAGACCCAACTGGGTCAGCAGCTCCTTGGCAGCGTTGTAGCCCATCTCCTTCTGGCGGTTGTTGATGGCTGCCGTTTCCAGAATGACCGCCAGATTACGGCCCGGCATAACGGGGATCAGCATACTGGGCACCTTAACGCCGAGAATGTCATAATACTCTGTCTCAAGGCCCGTGCGGTCGTAGTTCTTCGTGCGATCCCACGGCTCAAGCTGGACGACCATCTCAACCTCCACACTGGAGCGCACCGAGCCGATGCCGAACACGCGGGCAACATTGATGATGCCGATGCCGCGCAGCTCAATAAAGTGGCGGATGTTGGCGGGCGCCGTGCCGAGGATCTTGCGGTAGGAGACCCTGCGCAGCTCAACAGCATCGTCCGCAATCAGACGGTGGCCGCGCTTGACCAGCTCAATGGCGGTCTCACTCTTGCCGACGCCGGAATCACCGAGGATCAGGATGCCCTCGCCGTAGACCTCCACCAGTACACCGTGGCGGGTGATGCGAGGTGCCAGCTCGGTGTTCAGCGTCGTGATAAGCTGGCCCATCAGGGCGGAGGTCATCTCGGTAGACATCAGAATCGGCACACCGTACTTTTTGCCGTACTGCATCATCTCAGACAGCGGCTGCATGCCGCGGCTCAGCACCACGGCGGGCGGCTGGAAGGAGAAGAGCTTTTCCAGATGGGTGTTGCGCAGGGTGGTGGTCAATTCATCCAGATAGGACATCTCGGTCAGGCCGATGATCTGGATGCGCTTGCTGTCGAAATTTTCATAGTAACCGGCCAGCAGGATGCCCGGGCGGTACACCTCCGTTGCCGTGACCTGGATCTTTTCCAGCTCACAGGGGGTGTAGGCGATCGTCAGGTTGGCTTCCTCAGCCAGCTTTGCCAGGGAAACGGAGAACTCAGACACAGTGGAACGCCTCTTTTCTTTTAGCATTATGTTTTATTATACCGTAATTGCCCGTTTTTGTACAGAGGCCGCGTGCGAACACAAGCAAAAAAATACCCGCTGTTTTTTTGCAAAACAGCGGGCAGACACGGTATCAAACAGGGCGCAGGGCGACAAACGCTCTGCGCAGGGTCTTCTGCAGCCAGAGCAGGGCCTCCGCCGCCGCAAACGCAGCGGCCAGATAGACCACATACAAAAATACCGTATCCCGGCGGGACAGCGCCGCCAGATCAAAATGGGCGGCCATATCCTGAATCAGAACATGATGTACAAGAAACACCGCGTAGGAGATTTTTGCCAGCTGCGCGCCCAGCACACGCGGCCACGGGCGGTCCAGCAGTGGGGCTGCCAGCGCCAGCAGGATAAAAACAGCCGCACCGGCGAGTGCGCAGGTGATCTTGCCGTCAAGGCTGCGGGCGGCGGCAGCACCTGCCAGCAGCGCCGCAGGCAGGATGTACTGCGCACGCTTCGGCATGGTCAGAAAGGTCATACCGAAAAGAAATTCCGGGATATGCACCGCGACCAGACGCGCGTCCCAGCCCAGCAGATGGATCGGAATACACACCGCAAGGGTGACGACCCAGGTCAGCCAGATGTTTCTGCGCAGCGCCCGCTGCAGCAGCGGGAACAGCAGATACAAAAACAGGATGCTGCCGAGGAACCACTCTCCCACGCAGGCAAAATCCATGCCGACCCAACCAGCTGCCACGGCAAAGTTATCCAGCCCAAGGAAGGTCAGCACCAGCGTGATCGTCTTTGCCCCGGCAAAGCTGCCCGGCCTTGTCACAAACCTCCAGCTGAACACAACGAACCATGCCAGCCAAAAGAGCGGGTAGACCGCCCTTGCACGCTTTTTGTAGAACTGCGCAGGGCTTTGATTTTCCGGGACCGTCAGCGCCAGCGAAGCGCCCGACACGATAAAGAACAGCGTGGAGCCGAAATCCCCCAGATAGATGCCCAGCGGCAGCGTGCTGGTAAACAGCTTATGCGGCAGGGTGAAATACCCCGTGACCGTGGCGTTGAAATGCACAGTCAAGATGCAGCCCAGCGCCACGGCACGGACCAGATCCAGATAAAAAAGGCGTTGCTTTTTGATGGGTGTTCTCCCCTTTTACTTTGTTTGCAGCCGATGCTTGATCAGACGCCCAAGCTGCTTTGCCACAGCGGCCGGCTGTGCAGCCGCTGTTTCATACGCATTGAGAATGTCAGCACGCGCCACAGCCTGAGCCGCTGTTTCAAAGCTGGCGGCGTATGCGCCGTTTGCTTGTGCGATCAGGGCCAGTCGCCAGGCGTCATGCTGGTTTTTGCAGTCCGGAATGCCCTGCGGGAAAGCAGACTCCCGCACCAGCATCCAGCCGCAGTTGGGTGCAGGCAGAGGCTCCTCACCGACAGGGACCTTCGCCTGACTTTGCAGGCTTTCTTTCTCAGCCAGCCATTGGCGGCGCTGCGCCGCAGCACAGCCCGCATACAGCGGCACAGAGGGGCTGAGGATGCCGAGCAGCGGCTGCTTTTCAAACCAGATGGCAGCCTGCTCCATCAGCGCATCCGCCTGTGCGGCTGCCTGCCGGGTATACCAGTCGGTTACCGGGTCTGTCTTTGGCAGCGCATAGTGGATCAGCCGCAGCCCCAGCACAGCCGGGTCAGCCTGCGTTTGGGTGGGCATCCCAACGACATAGCGCCAGTGCAGGTTTTTGGACAGCGCCGCCAGCGGCTGGGTCTTAAGCAGCGACACCAGCAGAAGATCCAGCGGGAAACTGGTTTCCTCATGGAGATAGCCGCACAGCTCCCGCGCCGCCATGCCGTCTGTGCGGCGCAGCTCATCCCCGTAGGGCGTGAACAGACTGCGCCGCTTGAAGAACGGACAGCCGCGCTTTTCCAGCAGCTCCCGTGGGCAGGCCATGATCGGGTTGACAAAAACGCCCCTCATATCCTCCGTCTGCACATAGGTATCCCATGTATACCCCTTAGCGGCAAAATAAGGCGTGAACCGCGTTTCATGGCGGATGACGGACTCCTCGTAGCTCTTTGGCAGGGGCATTTCCTGCCAGTAGCGCCAGAAATCATCGCCGGTGAAAAGCCGGGGCCGCAGCGCGAGGAAATGGGACTGGATATGCTCCGGCACATTCCCGCCGAACCGCGGGCTTTTCATTGCATAGTGGCGGGTCAGGCCCCAGAAGTCCAGCGCCGGGCGTGCCTGCATTGCCTCAAACATCGGCTGCAGCTCACAGACCGGGCCTGCCAGCGTGTAGTTCATGAGGATGATTTCCTCATATTCCGCCAGTGCCTCCCGGCCGATGGTGAGCAGCGCCTCCCGGTAAGCCCCCACATCAAAGCCGGTGTTTTCCCGCTCTATGCAGCCCGCGCCGGACTGGCGCACCCACACCCGGTCCGCCGGGGCCAGCGCACCGTTTGTGACAAAGATGACCTTGCCGTATTTCTGCACTGCCTGCACGGCAATGCGGCAGGCAGTGTCAATACAGCCCGCCGGGTCATAATGGAAGTAGATGACCAGTCGTTTCATGGCAGATCAGTCCTCATAGGGGCCCTCATGCGGGCCGAAAATCGCGCGCTTTGTATTGATGATGACCCGGTAGGAGCCGCCGGGCAGATTGTCCCGCAGCCAGTTCCGGGCATGGCGGCGCTTGCTGTCAGAATACGGGCCGTAGTGGCTGAACAGATGGTGGCGTTTGTAGGCAAACCCTACCGCCGAGCTGGACGCCCCATAGAAGGTCGTGCAGTCAAAGACGCGGGCCAGCGGGCGGATCATGGCGGATGCGTAGGCCTGCATCGTATCGTTGTGGGTGACGGCATAGCTTTTGCTCATGACAACGGCCGGGTAGTAGCCTGCGCTCTGGGCCACAAACGGGTAGATGCGCTCGATGGCATGGCTGATCGTACCGTCCTGCGGCAGCGGCTCCGGCGGGAAGTCAGTATGCTTCCAGCCGTGGTCAAACAGCGGCGCGAGCGCACGCGGGCGGAACCAGAACACACTGCCGTAGGGCGCAATGGGCGATTTTTCACCCGAGATAGGCACATCCAGCCCCAGATCCTTCATCAGCTTCTTCGTATTTTCAAAGTTCGGGCCCCAGCCGCCGGAGCACATATTCATAAAATACAGTCCGTGGGTCGGGTACGGCGGGCAAAGGATACCGAGGTAAGGGTCCTTCTCAAACTCGCACAGAACATTCAGCACATGCGCGGAATTTTTGCAGACATTCTCATTGCAGACATAGCCGAAGCCTGCACCCACGCTGCCGGGCTTTGTCTGGACGGCTTTTTTATCATGCATAAAGCAGGCGTAATCATATTCCCGCAGCTGCGGGGCCAGATCGCAGAGGAAGGCCGCCACATCGCGGCCCTGATTCTCCACCACAGTCACGGTAACGCTGTGTACCGGCAGGCCGGCAAAGGCCGCCTCGATCTGCGGCTTTTTATCGGCACTGCTCGTTGTGATAAAGACATCGGTCTGTGGCGGGAATTTGGCGGCAAAGGCCCTGCTCTGGCCGAGCATATCCATAAAATACAGATGCATGGCCAGCGCAATGCGGCGGTTTTGGCAAAGGCTCTGCGCCGCAGCGGCATCCTGCACGGTCGGTTCAATGATGCGGGTCAGCGCCAGATTCCGTGTGAAGTCGTGGGGGTGCATCGTCCGGATCATATTCTTCCAGATCAGATCCAGCGGGTAGTCCGTCTCATCGCGCAGATAGTCATACAGCTCCTGCACCGGCTCGCCTGCGGTATCGTTGAGGTAGGCCTCCAGCTCATGCATAAAGCTGCGGCGCTTGAAAAGCGGGCATTTTTTTTCGCGCAGCAGCAGCGTCGGGCAGACCAGCAGCGGGTAGTCGGTAAACTCCTTCAGGTCATCGGTCTTGACATAGACATCCCACTTAAAGCCCTTGTCCCCAAACTGCTTGGTGAACACAGCCTCATACCGCTGCACCGAATCGGTGTAGCTTTCGATCATCGGCATCGTATCCCAATAGGCCTGCAGCTCCGGGTTCTGCACAAAGCGCTTGCGATAGACAATGAAATGGGACTGGATATGCACCGGCAGATAGTTGTAAAGATGCTTGCCCTTGAAGGGGTTCGACTTTGCGCCGTGGTGTACGGAAAGGCCCCAGAAATCCAGATCCTGATTTTCCCACATGGCCTCGAACATTTCCCGCAGCGGGCGCACGGGGCCCATAAGGGTCGAGTTTGTCATGACTATCTCGTCATATTCCGACAGCTTCTCCCAGCCGTAGAAGTCGAGCGCCGTCTTGTAGGCCCATACATCGAGCCCCTTGTTTTCCCGCACGATGATCGTGTCGGTGAACTGCTCAAAAGCGGCGCGTCCCTGCGCGCTGAGCTTGCCGTTGCAGACAACGACCAACTCGGTCAGGTTCTTATGCAGATCTGCGAGATAGTAGGTGATGAAATCATCCACATCGCCGTTTTTTTCGTAGAAGAAAAAGATGCCTAATCGTTTCATTGCTGTTCCTTTTTATCCATGGCCAGAATCCGGTTGATCTTTGCCGGGTCACCCCAGGTGCCCGGGCTGTCGTAGGGGCGGTCCGGGAATGCACCGTAGTCGAGCTTGATCTTATAGTTTTTGTCCCGCAGGAATTTTTCCACACGGTCTGCCAGACTCATGGGCTTGCCAGTGCATACATTGATGATGCCGTTGATCCGGTCCTGCACGCTGGCAGCCACGATCATGTTGGCAAGCTCATCCACATCAATAAAATCGTAAAGATTGCTGCCGCTCGTGAACGGGAAGGTCGCCTTTCCGTCCTGCTCTGCCTGCGTGATTTTGGCAAAGATCGAACTGCCGTGGGCCTCATCCCCCGTGATATAGTACGCGCGCAGCCAGTGCAGCCTGCAGGGGGAATCCGCAAGGCTGAGCATCAGGCTCTGGCGCAGGGCGTTTTTCGCAATGCCGTACTGGCTCTGCGGCTTGCAGGGGGTGCTTTCGTTGATGGCACCCTCCCAGTAGCCGACCTCATGCATCGTGCCCATAACGCTCAACCCCTGCAGACCGCCCTCCACCAGCGTGTTGAGAAAGGTCACATGGCTGGACAGATCCTTCATGTGGGCAGCAGAATTGTGGCGGAAGCCATCGCGCCACGCCAGATGGATGCAGATATCCGGGCTGCCCAGCTTCTTGTACAGATCAGGATCTCCGCTGAACAGCGGCTCATCACAGAATTCTGCACGCTCATCCACGCCCTTGAAGTTGAAATCCGCCGCAATGACACGATAGCCGCGGTCAAGGGCATTCTTTACAACATGACGGCCGATATACCCCGCCGCGCCGGTAACAAGAATCGTTTTCATAGCTGTTCCTCTCTGACCGGCAGCAGATCATACAGTCTCTGCAGCCGCATCTGGTATAAAAGCAGTGCCACGGTCTGTTTTTTATTGTGCCCTGCATCGTGTAAAATGTCAACCATCCCGCCGGGATACGGGCCCAGCACCTGCCGCAGCGTCTGCCAGGCGCGGCGGCGGATGGCGCCGGGGGCGTGGGCGTCCCGCAGCTGGTGCATCAAAAATGTGACTGCCTGAGCGCGGCGATCCTTCCAGACGACCTGCAGTTCATCGGCGTCACACCAGCGCTGGGCGGCGTGAAATTCCGCCTCCATCCATGGCTCCAGTGCTCGGATGCGCCCCAGCAGCGCTTGGGCCGACCGCGCGCAGGAGGTGCTTTGCATGCCTTCAAAATGGCGGTAAACCACCTGCGGGATATAGACTGCTTTGCTGATGCGCCGGTAGGCGGCGGCATTGAAAACGAAATCCTCCAGCCCGAAGCTGCATCGCTCATTGAAGCGCAGCCCCAGCAGCGCGGTGCGGCGGTAGAGGGCGTTCCAGACAAACTGCGGGCCGCTGTTTGTCAAAAAGGAGCCGTAGCCGCCGCTGCCAAGCTCGATTGTGCAGGCCTGCCCGGCGGGATGCGGCTGCTGAACCATTGTACCGTCAGGGCGCTGGCGCAGCAGCTCATAGCCGCCGCGCACGATGTCCGCATGGGTATCCTCCGCCGTCTGCAGCAGCAGCTTGAGCGCCCCCTGCCAGAGCAGGTCATCATCATCGCAGAAGGTCAGAAATTCCCCGCTCGCTGCCTCCAGCCCGCGGTTGCGGGCCGCACAGATCCCGGCGTTTTTTTTGGTTATGACATGGATGCACTGGTTTTGGCTGGCCAGCGCATGGCATATTTTGTCCGTTGCATCCGTGGAGCCATCGTTGACGATGATGATCTCCAGCCCCGGCACCTGCTGCGAAAGGATCGACTCGACTGCGGTGCGCAGCGTCGTCTCGGCGTTGTACGCCGGGACGATCACACTAAGTTTTGCCATGACACCGCTCTCCCTTCGCAGTTATTTTTTGAGCTTCTGATAGATTTTCCCGTAGGGCAGCGGCAACGGAGCCAGCCGCTTTAAAAAGCCGATCTTCCACCGCGCCGTGCCAAGGTCGCGCCCGGCGGCTGCAGGGTGGGTCAGGTAATACCCCATACTGCGGGGTGCTGCCAGCGGGTAGATGCCGCCGTCCTCAACGGTCAAGTCCCCGAGCAGCTTTGCCTGTAAAGCAGTAGGGCTTTCCACCAACCGCAAAAACGGAGCGATTGCGCGCTGCGGCTCTATTGTCTGCCCGTTCAGCACGCTTTTCTGCCATTCTTGCGCAAAATACTGCACACCACGCTGCAGCTCTGCTACTAACGGCTCGGCTGACTGGGCGGCGGTATTGACGCGAAAGCCCGCAGGCGTTTTCGTGTAGCTGAGGGTCGCCCCGACATCCTGCGAGAGCAGGCGTTCCAAAAGGGGCTGCCCTGCCCAGTAGATGCGCGGTGCCGGGGCACCGTCAAAGAGAAACACCTCGGTGCGCGCCGCGCTGAACCGGCTGCGCAGCCGGTCATCTGCCGAAAGCTGCATCCCATGCAGCTCCGTCCCAAGCAGCTTTTCCAGCAGCAGCTGGGTCGTGCCGCCGCTGCCGATGTCCACAAGGATATCCCCCGTCCGCAGCGGCCTGCTCTGCAGGTACCCCATGACTGCATCGGCCGTTTCGGGGCGCGGCAGCTTTGCCAAAAACGCATACAGTGCTTTTGTGTCCGGCGTCTTGAGGTCGAAAACGCTTTCCGCCTCACTATCCGGGCAGACAGTGCCGCAGTACGCGGCAAGCTGCGCGCCGGTCAGCCGTTGGCGCGGCAGCGCCGCCAGCACGCACGCATACTCCCCCTCTGCCAGAAACGCCGGGGCCAGACTGCGGCGGGAAACCTGCAGATACTCTGTCTTTTCCTCGGGGTAAAGCAGGCCGTAGACCTCCCGCATCAGATACATATCCCGCGCAAGGAAATAAAGCCCTGCGGCCGGGCGTGCGGCCCGCCGGTCATGCAGCCATTTGCAAAACGCCACGGCAAGCGGCCCCAGCACTGAAAAGCCCAGTGCCTGCCCGCCCGGCTGCAGCGCGGGCAGGCGGTTTTCCACAAAGGCTGCTACGGCATCTGCAGGCTGCGGCGGCATCGGCAGATGCCAGGCCGGAATACCGGCCAGCGCCGCACCGGCCACATCCGCCCGCCAGCTGTCCCCGATAAACAGCACCCGTCTTGCGTCCAGCTCTGTCTCATGCAGAAACTGTCGGAACAGCTTTCCGCTTCGCTTCTGCACACCATAGGTGCTGGACACAAGACCGCCGTCAAAGGCGGGGTAGCCGCAGCGGCGCAGCATCGCATCGATCTGCGTCTGCGGCAGGTACATGTCTGAAATATAGTAGAGCTTTTTGCCCTGCCGGCGCAGTTGCTGCACTGCATCCAGCACCGGTCGGTACGGCACGCAAGCGGCCAGCTCGGCGGCACACTCCTGTGCCGGGTCATAGCCCGCAAGGCAGGGCCGGGCGTATATCTCCGCCAGCGTCACCTCCCCGCCCTTAGCTGCGCGCGCTTCGCGCTCGGCCTCGATGCGAGCTGTATAGAAAGCCTCTCCCCGCATACGGAGCAGCTCCGTAGGGGTTGCTGTGTCCCGCTTGATGAGGGTATCAAACACATCAAACGCCACCGCATCGGCGCGGGCAGCCCTGCGGCAGATCGATTCAGTCAGATTCATGGCAGATAGGGTGTCTGCGGGCGGAATTTCACCCCCGCAGCAAAGCCTTTCCAGATAATGCCGATGCGCTCGGCGCGGCGGCCCCGGCTGTCGCGCAGCACCTGCACGGTATGCCATACGTCCTTTGCCAGCAGCCACAGCCACCCTGCAGCCCCCTCGCGGCGGTACAGCACGACATCGTTGCGGTAAAAATAGCGGTAGCGCGCCCAGCGCTCCGGTACATCCCGGGCAATGTTCACAACGCCCGGATTCTGCATGGCATGCACGACCCGGCTGGCCGGAATAACACGGCAGGGCTTGCAGCGCGAGATACGGCGGGTATATTCCCAGTCATCCGACCAGATAAAAAACTCCGCGATGGGCAGACCGAACTGCCGCACGGTATCCATGCGCAAAAACAGCGACACAAAGCTGGCCATCACAGCCGGGATCTCTTTTCCGTCAAAGCCGTCTATGTCGCGGTACATCGTTTTGCGCTGCAGGTTCATCGGCTGGTCGCTGCCATCCGGGGCCAAAGCCCGGCTTGACAACCAGCCGTATGCCCCGTCCATGGCTGCATCAGCTGCCAGCAGTGCTTCCAGCGCCTGAGGCTCGGGGAGGGTGTCATCGTCCATAAGCCAGACTGCCTTGCAGCCCAGCTCCGCCGCAGCCTGCATGCCGTAGGCAAAGCCACCTGCACCGCCGAGATTTTCTGTGAGGATACGGCAGACAAGACCCGGCATGGCGAGCGTTTTCAGATACTCCGCTGTGCCATCGGCGGAGGCATTGTCCACCACCAGCACCCGCAGCCCCTGCGCAGTTTGGGCCTGCAAAGCGGCCAGACACCGGCGCAGCAGCGGCAGGCGGTTGTAGGTCACGACCACCGCCGTGACATCTCTTGCATCAATCATCTTTTTTCGGGAAAAATTTGCGCTTGAGGAAGGCCGTACCCTTGTGCAGCCAGTTCTGATGCTCCATATAGACGATATCCAGTTCCTCAAAGCTGATGTTGTTGGTAATGAGCCAGGCATCCAGCAGGCGCTCGCTCACAAAGCCGAACACACGGCGGTCATTCACCGTGTAACCGGTCATGTCCAGCTCCCGCTCAAGATCAAACAGGATGTCGAACAGCCATGTGCAGTAATGCTGCAGCAGCTCCTTTTTCATGACGAACATGTTGAAGTGGTGGCCGTGGGTCTTGGACATATACATATCATAGGCGGGCAGATACTCCGGGCATTTGCGCGCAATGATGGCGCGGGTCGCCGTGAGATCCCGCTTGTGGTGGGCGTGGATATACTGGGTATAGTTTGTTTCAATGAAGTAATGGCGCTCTCGCGGCAGCACTACATTGGTGGTGGCCAGAATGGAGCAAAGCTCCTCATGGCTGATGACGCGGTCCTTCTTGGGCGCAAAGCGGCTCTTTTTCCGGCTGGCGAAATAACGGCGGTAATGCACGATACCGATATAGTCGGAATCAATGTTGTGCGCTGCCCAGTACAGGCCCGTCAGCTCACAGAAATTTGCGTTGCGCTCCGAGATATTTTCGCCGGTATCATCGCCGATATAGCCGATGGCCGGGTGGATGGCATGGCCCATCTGTACCGGAAGATACATCGGATCCTCCGGCACCCAGTACGGTTTATGCGTTGCTACGATAATGGTGGTCTGCAATGTGTTCAACCCGCCTTATATACTTTTCCTACACTGTTCCGACTATTCTTGCTAAACCTATAGTATAGCGCTTTTTCGCCGGAATACAAGTTACAGAACGGTAAAAGCCTATGGCAATACCGCACAATTCCCGCCTAACGGCTTAAGCACCGCTCCGGCGGCTGCGGTACGGCATCTGCGTTGCCAAAATGCTCGATAAGACATCCAGTCTTATCTGCGCTTTTGGCTTAGCAGCTGCCGCACCTCGCTCGCCGTATCGGCACTTAGAATTATGCGGTATTACCCTATTCCCCCTCGTTTTCGAAGCGCTCCTGCTCCTCCGCCAGCTTTTCCCATTCCTCATACAGCTCCTGTTGATGGAACCTTGTATCGTCTAACTCATCGCATTTATCGCGCAGCAGTAGATGATCGCGCAGCACCTCAGGGTCGTTGATCTCGTTTTCCAGCTCTACAATGTGCGCTCCCAGCTCCTCGATCTCGGTCTCGACCTTTTTCAGGCGGGCGCGCACCTCGGCGCGGCGCTTGCGCTGCTCCTTGCCGTAGCCCTGCTTTTTGGCACTGTCCTCCGCCTTCTGCTGCGTTTCCTGTACCTTGGCCCCTCTGCCGGCCTCGCGGTTCTGCAGTGCGGCAAAGTTCTGATAAAATGTCGCGCTGCCGTTTTCAAGGTACATGATCGGGCAGTCCAGCGTCTGCATAAGGTAGCGGTCGTGGGTGACCAGCAGCAGCGTGCCCGTGTAGGCCGCCAGCGCCTGAGTCAGGCTCTCCCGCATATAGATGTCCAGATGGTTCGTAGGCTCATCGAGGAACATCAGGTTCGGCCGCTCAAGCGCCAGCTCGGCAAAGCGCAGTCGGGCCAGCTCGCCGCCGGAGAGAGAGGCACAGTCCTTGAATACCTCCTCGCCGCGGTAGCCGAACCGCGCCAGATGGCTGCGCACCTCCAGTTCCGTAAAGCGGGGGTACTGGTTCCAGATGGCATCAATGACGCGGCCTGCGCGGCGCGCCTGCTGCTGGGTGAAGATGCCCGGCTTGGCGCCGCTGCCCAGCCGCACCATGCCGCCGGAGGGGCGGCGCTTGCCGTCCAGCACCTGCAAAAGCGTTGACTTGCCAGCGCCGTTGGGGCCGGCAATGACAAGCTTATCACCGCGGTGGACCACATAGTCCAGCGCATCAATGAGGGTGCGCTCCCCGATGTGAACGCTCAGGTTTTTCATGATGACCAGCTCATCATACGGCTCAATGTCATACTCAAAGCGGAAGTTCAGCTCCCACGCCTCTGCGGTAGGTGCCTCCACGATCTCCAGCTTTTCAAGCTGCCTGCGGCGGCTCTGCGCCATTTTGGTGGTGGAGGCGCGCACGAGATTGCGGTCCACATAATCCTGCAGCTTGGCTGCCTTCTCCACGGCGGCATCGTGCAGCTTTTGCTGGCGCTCATCGGCAGCCTCTCGCTGGGGCAGATAGGCTGAGTAGTTGCCGCGGTAGGTCTTGATGCTCTTGCCGCGCAGCTCCCAGATGCGGGTGCAGACGGCATCCAGAAAATAGCGGTCATGGCTGACGACCAGCACCGCGCCGCGGTAGGCCTTCAGATAATTTTCCAGCCATTCCATTGTTTCCAGATCGAGATGGTTCGTAGGCTCGTCCAAAATCAGCAAGTCGGGCCGCTCCAGCAGCAGACGGGCCAGACGCAGGCGGGTCTGCTCACCGCCGGAGAGTACCCCGGCCGCCTTTGTCCATGTGTCGGCCGGGAACCCCATGCCGTTCAGCACCTTTTTGATCTGGGTATCCATATTGTAGGCATCCATCGCATCCACCACAGCGGTGCAGTGCGCGATCTTATCGGTCAGCTCTGCATTGTGGGGATCGGCAGCCAGCTGCTTCTGCAGACCTTCCATCTGCTGCATGGCATCCAGCGCCGGGGTGAACACCAGCTTCATCGTGGCATAGACATCAAGCGCGGGGTCCAGTCTGGCATTCTGCTCCAGATAGCCGGTGGTCACGCCGGTGCCGAACGCCGCGTCCCCCGCATCGGGCAGGCTCTCGCCGCACAGTATGCGCAGGAGCGTTGTCTTGCCGGTGCCGTTGGCGCCGATAATGCCGATGCGGTCGCCGCGCTCCACCCCGGCTGTCACATCATGCAGTACCTCGTGTTCGCCGAAGCTCTTGCCTAAATTTTGAAGTTCCAACAACATAGCGGTACATCCTTAATTCCAAAATGATGCCGCCGCCTTATATACGGGCAGCGGCAGTATGCCCTGTGCTTGCTTACAGCAGGGCTTCGTTGCTGTGGCGGCGGTTGCGCACGCCCAGATTTTCCAGTTCTTCCGGCTCCATCACAATGCGGTACAGCTCCTCATAGGAACCAACTGTGAATTTCGGCGCGATGTCGGTCTTGTTCTCGACATTCTGGGGGTTGTACCAGCAGGTGTCCACCCCGGCGTTGATGCCGCCCTTGATGTCGGCAAGCAGGTCGTCCCCCACCATCAGCACGCGGCTGCGGTTCGTGATGCCCAGATCACGCAGGGCATGCTCAAACAGCTTGGCACTGGGCTTAGCTGCGCCGATTTTTTCAGAGATATAGATGCCGTCCATATAGCGGTCGATGCCGGAGGCCGCAATGCGGGGCTCCTGCACAGCAACAGCACCGTTGGAGACGATGGCAAGCGTTGCCACCTCGCTCAGTTCCTCAAGCGCAGTCAGCGCGCCGGGCAGCAGGTCGGCGTGGGTGGAGAGCAGCTCCTCATAGCGGTCGTTCATGGCCTTGCCCTTGCCGTTATCCGGCAGCTGCATAGCCTGCATAAAGCGGCCGAACCGCACCTGAAACAGCTTTTGCTTGTTCATCTGCCCCTTGGCCAGTGCGTCCCACAGCTCCCGGTTTACCTGATGGTAAACGGCGCAGGCGTGCTCATCGTGGGGCAGCTCATACTCTGCCAGCATGTCGGTCAGAGCCTGACGCTCTGCAGCATCGAAGTCAAGAAGCGTATTGTCGATGTCCAGCAGGACACAAGTGTAAATTGCCATATTCTTACCTCTGTGGGGGTTAGTCGGTAGTGGTTTCAGACTGCGAGGGTGCAGCCGGGGTAGGCGCAGGCTCCGGCGTAGTTACGGGCGCAGGATTGTTCACTGTGATGGTGACGGTGGCCTCAACGCCATTGTTCTTGGCGCGGATCGTATATTGCCCGGCAGATGCTGCAGTGAAGGTTGCCGCGCCGCCTGTAGCGCTCCAACCAGTGCCGTCACAGCTCCAGGTCGTATCACCGCTGCCATTCTGAACATTGGCAGTCAAATTCACCGAGGCTCCCGTTGTGATTTGATTCGTATTATAAGCGATGGAAATTGTGGTGGGATCGTCCTGCGCCACCGTGACCGTCAGCTGTGCGGTCGAGAAGGTGCCGTTGATCTCAATGCCGGCCTTGATGACATAGGTACCGGCGGCATCGGGGGTAAAGGTCAGGCTGCTGCCGTTCTTCTCCATCTCATCGTTGATGGACCACTGCACATTTGTAGCGTCATACGCCTTGCTGCCAAGCTTGACCGTTGCGTTCACGGTCAGGCTTTCGCCCTTCTTCATGGCCGTGTCGCCCTTGTCAAGCGTCAGCTCCACGCGGGCATCGTTGAACATAGCCTTGACGGAGATATCCTTGGTGATGTTGTCGTAGCGGGTGGCGGTCGTAACGCCGTCGCTCCACTTATAAAAGACGAAGCCGTCCGCAGCCACCGCCGTAACATTGACGCTGGTGCCGCTCTCCGCCTGAATTTCAACACTCGATACACCGGTCTGGCCGTTGCCGGTCAGGGTGCCCTTGCCGCTGTCCTCGACCTCATAGCTGGCGGTGAACTTTGTCGGCGTTGCGGTGGGCAGCGGCGTACTGCCGGAGCCGCTGGACTGGGAGGCGCGCTGCGGAATGTCGCTGGTATCCGGCCGGCTGTCCATCGTATTGTAAGCGTGGGACTTCGCGTATTCCAGCAGGGCGCGCGCACCGGAGGCACTGTAGCCGTTAGCCTCACAGTAGCTGCTCTCGGCATAGCCGCGGCTGTTTTTCAGCACCTCGGCGCTGTTCAGATACTTGCAGCCCAGATCATTGCAGGCCACGGCGATAGCCTGATTGAACTGGTCGATGATCGTCTGGGTCGCGGCAGCGTTGGTGCTGTCCTCCGTAACGGGCGGGATACCCACCGCGATGATGTCGCAGTAAGAATAGGCAGAGCGGATGCTCTGCAGGAACTGCTTGTAGTCTGCAATAAAGGAATCCACGCTGACCGAGCCATCGACATCGTTGGCGCCAAGCTGCACAAAAACGCGGCGGGCCTTCATCTTGGGAATCGCCTGCGGGATCGTATAATTGCTGGAATCCGATGCAAAGTTGACACAGGAGGTAGAAAGTGCCTTGGAGGTCTTGAGCCCCTCCTGCCCGACAAACTGATTCAGCGTGATGCGGCCGTCCTTCTGCAGGGTGACGGCGTACTGGTCACCGGCAAAGACGCTGGCTGTGATGTAGGCATCGTCTGCAGCGGCCTGCGGCAGCACAGCCTCCAGCGATGTGTCCAGCGGATAGGCATCCTTATCATAGGTGCCTGCACCGCCGGCAAACAGCCCCAGCTTGGCAGGCAGCACCCACGCTGCCAGAATACTCAAAACGATTGCCAGCGCACAGAGCGCCAGCACAACACAGGCCTTGCGCTGTGCAGGGCTGAAGCCCTTCTTTCCTTCATACGGTTCGCGGCTCATAGGAAATGGTATCCTCCTTATGTATGGCAGCACCGCCCACTGCAGCGGCACAGGGAATATACGGTACTGCCTTATTGAAAACGGGAGGCCGAAAGGCCATATCCCACCTAGTATACATGTTAAAGATTATACCATATTTACGGCGTTTTGAACATGCTTTTCAAAAAATTGTCACGGATTACAATTTTATTACAGCCATTACCGTACTATTTTTCCTGCCGCAGCAGCCACACCTATGCGGCAGTGCCTGTACACAAAAAGCCCGGGATACATCCCGGGCTAAAACAGCAGGGCACTATTGCGCAATCTCAACCGCCGCCCCGGCGGGGGCCGTACAGCGCCGCCTTAAGAAAGCAGCATACGGTCGTTTGCAAACTCGCCGTCGCTCACCTGCTCAAACCGCTTGAGCAGATCGCTGACCTGCAGATTTTTCTTTTCCTCACCGCGCACATCGTAGATGACGTGTCCCTCATACATCATGATCAGGCGGTTGCCGTACTTGATGGCATCCTTCATGTTGTGGGTGATCATCAGCGTTGTGAGATGGTTTTCCTCAACGATCTTCTCCGAGAGAGTCAGCACCTTGGCGGCCGTCTTGGGGTCCAGTGCGGCCGTGTGCTCATCGAGCAGCAGCAGCTTGGGCTTTTTCAGCGTAGCCATCAGCAGCGTGACCGCCTGACGCTGGCCACCGGACAGCAGACCCACCTTGCTGGTCATCCGCTCCTCCAGCCCCAGATCGAGCGTCTTGAGCAGCTCATAGTAGGTGTCATGCTCCTTCTTCGTGATGCCGATCTTCAGCGTGCGGGGCAGGCCGCGGCGGGCCGCCAGCGCGAGATTTTCATCGATCTGCATGGTAGCCGCCGTGCCCATCATCGGGTCCTGAAACACACGGCCGATGTATTTGGCGCGCTGATGCTCCGAAAGGCGTGTCACATCCTGCCCGTCAATAAGGATCTTGCCCATATCCACCGGCCAGACACCGGCCACGGCGTTCAGCATCGTGGACTTGCCTGCGCCGTTGCCGCCGATGACCGTCACAAAGTCGCCGTCCTCCAGCGTCAGATCCAGCCCCTTGAGGGCCACCTTCTCGTTGACGGTGCCCGCATTGAAGGTCTTATAAACATTTTTGATCTCAAGCATTGTCCTTGCCTCCCTTTTTCACGGGTACCTTGGTAAAGTATTTGCCCTTCCAATACGGGATGGTCAGGAACACCGCCACAACAAGCGCCGTCAACAGCTTCAGGTCGTCGGTGGACAGGCCCATGCGCAGCACAAAGTTCATGACGATGTAGTAGATGATGGCACCGATGACGGAGGCCGTCAGCTTCAGTGCAAAGTTGCGGAAGATCTTGCCGAACACGACCTCACCGATGATGACCGCCGCCAGACCGATGACGATGGCACCGCGGCCCATGTTGATGTCAGAGAAGCCCTGATACTGAGCCAGCAGGCCGCCAGCCAGCGCCACAAGGCCGTTGGAGATCATCAGACCCAGAACGATGGCCACATTGGTGTTGATGCCCTGCGCACGGGCCATGTGCTGGTTGGCACCGGTTGCGCGCAGTGCGCAGCCAAGCTCTGTGCCGAAGAACCAGTACAGCACGCCGATGAGGAGCGCGCAGAAGATAAGCAGCACGATAATAGGATTGTTGAGCGCCAGCGCACGGACATACCGGGCCGAAACCAGCAGACCGTACTTGTCCACGCTGATGGGCAGGTTGGCCTTGCCACCGCCCGTACCTGTACCCATGATGCGCAGGTTGACCGAATAGAGCGCCAGCTGGGTCAGGATACCGGCCAGAATTGCAGGGATACCGCAGGCCGTGTGGAACAGGCCTGTGACAAGGCCCGCCAGCATACCGGCCAGCGTGGCGGCCACAAGGGCAGCCCCCACCGGCGCGCCGTTCAGCACCAGCACAACGCAGACCGCGCCGCCGGTGCCGAGGGAGCCGTCAACGGTCAGGTCCGCTACATCCAGAATGCGGTAGGTCAGATAAACACCGATGGCCATAATGCCCCAGATCAGCCCCTGTGCCGCAGCACCGGGCATTGAGTTCAACAGGGAGGTCAGGAAATCCATAAAAACATCCTCCAGAATTTTTATAAGCACCAAAACAGCGGGGAAAGAAAGTTTACCTCCCCTTCCTCGCTGTTATGATGGTGGTTAAACGGCTGCTGTTCTATCAGCCAATGGCCTCATAGCCGTCCGGCGGGGTGATGCCCAGCGCCTCGCAGTTGGCGGCGTTGTATTTCTTGGTAACATTGGGTGCGTACTCTACAGGCATGGTAGAAATGTCGCCACCCTTGGCCAGAATCTTGGCGGCCATTTCACCGGTGGCATGGCCCAGATCATAGTAGCTGATGGACAGCGTGGCAACGCCGCAGCCGTTGCAGATGCCCTCCTCGCCAGCCACAACGGGAACCTTGGCCGGCAAAACCACATTGGCGATTGCCTCGGTGTTGGAGGCAGCGGTGTTGTCGGTGGGGATGTAGATGACATCGGAGTTGTCGGCAGCCGTCTGTGCCACCGAGGTAACATCATTCGTGTCGGTGAAGGCGTAGCGGGCAACGGTGTAGCCCTCCTGCGTCAGATAGCCCTCAATGACATCGCACTGGTAAACCGAGTTTGGCTCGGCGCTGCAGTAGAGCAGGCCGACTGTCTTGGCGTCCGGGAAAAGCTCCTGAATCATAGCCGCCTGCTGATCCAGCGGAGCCAGATCGGAGGTGCCGGAGATGTTGCCGCCTACCGTGCCGGTCCAGTCGCTGATGTCCAGCGCAGTCGCATAGTCCGTGACTGAGGTGCCCAAAACGGGAATATCGGCAGTTGCCTGTGCAGCCGCCTGCAGCGGTGCGGTCGCATTGGCCAGAATCAGATCCACATTGGAGGAAACGAAGCCGTTCACAATGGTGGCGCAGTTGGCAGAATCACCGGAGGCGTTCTGCTCATCAAACTTCACATTGCCCTCGCCCAGAGCCTCTACAAGTGCATCCTTGAAGCCCTGCGTTGCGGCATCCAGTGCCTCATGCTGGACCAGCTGGCAGATGCCCACACGGTAAACCTTGCTGTCTGCGGTGCTCTCGGCGGCTTCGGTGGTGGAAGAGGCGTCAGCGGTGGATGCGGCGGTATCCGTAGAAGCGGAAGATCCGCAGGCGGCCAGGCCCATGGTCATGGCGGCGGCCATCATAAGGGAAACTGCTTTTTTCATGTAAATTCCTCCAATAGTACCCGCTGCGCACCTTTTTTCTTCAGGTGTACACCTGCCATCAGGCAGGTCCCTCAAGCGCAGCCGGTTTAGTGCTTTAAAGTATAGCACGCTTTAGGGCTTTAAAGCAAGTGTAAATTCGTATAATACTCTGCCCGTTTTAAAGTACTTTTTGGTCAAATTAACGAACATCTTGTAGAGGCGCATTCTATATGCGCCCGCGCCGTTTGCGGCAGGTACGGCGGGCGGATGTAAACAAAGTGCCCCAGCTTATACACAAGCTGGGGCAAATCAGATTTCAGTCTGCAAAGCAGGCGTTTTCCGCCTTGGCGATCAGCTCGACAAAGCGCTGGGGGGTGCTTGCGTTGTGCAGCGCCTCAACCAGATCACTGCGGCTGAGCAAATTCACCAGCCGTGCCAGAATCTGTAGGTGCAGGCTTTCGTAGCGCGGCGGAACGGCGATCATAAACACAAGGTCTACCGGTTCCCCGTCCGGGGCACCCCAATCCACACCGTGGCGCAAAAGCAGGGCCGATATGCCCGGCGCCGACACACCGGCGTTGCCGGCATGCGGCAGCGCGATGCCGCCGCCGATGGCCGTTGTACCGCCGAAGGTCTCCCGGTAGCTGACGGCATTATAATAGGCATTGCCGTTGGTAATAACGCCGATGCCCTCCTGCAGCTCCACCAGAATACCCAATGCATCGGCAGAGTTGTCGATCTTTGCATGGAGCAGAACGCCCTTAGGGTCCATCAGTTCGCTGACTTTCATCGTCAAACCCTCTTTGGTCAGCCCTCGGTTTTGCCGATCAGGCTGTACAGATATTCACCCACCGCGCCCTCTGCGCAGGTGCAGGTCGTTACATGGTCGGCGGCTGCCTTGACCTCTGCCGGGGCATTGGCCACCGCAACCGCGTAGCCAGCCTCCCGCATCAGCTCAAGATCGTTATAGTAGTCACCGATAAAGACGGTGTTCTTCATGGACTTGCTCATCAGTGCGCAGAGGTCGTGCAGACCGCTGGCCTTGCTTACGCCGCTGGGCATAATCTCAAGATAGATGCTGTTGGTGGCAAGGAAATAGTTATCCCGGCCATAGTATTTCGTCTTGGCGTACTGCCCCAGCTTGCGGATGCTCTCCGGGTCGGAGGCAAACACGACCTTGATCCAGCCATCGGGCACCGACTCGACCTGGCAGGCGATGCTGCCCAGATGCTCGTCCACCTGATGGGCGTGGGTAACTTCGTTGGCATGGATGACATACATCTCGCCGTTTCCGGCCATTACCTCAACCCCCATGCGGGGAAATTTGTTCAGAATGTCCAGAATGGCGGTGGTGGCCTGCTCACGGTTCAGGGTTGCGCGATGCAGCACTGACTCGGTGGAGAAATCATACAGCAGTGCCCCATTGCAGGAGATTGCCGGCAGGGACAGGCGGATATCCCCCAGCGCTGCACGGATCGACTCCGGCGGGCGGCCGGTAGCCACCGTAAACAGTCCACCCAGGCTGGTGTACAGCCGGATGACAGCACGGTTGCAGGCAGGGATCCCCTCCTTGGCCGTCAGCAGCGTATTATCCATGTCACAGATCACAAGGGTATCGCCGAGGGGTGGTTTCATGCGCGATGTTCCTTTCTTAACCGTGTCAGAAAATCAGTAAAATAGGGCGGCAGCGGGGAATCAAACTGCATCCACTCCCCTGTTTTCGGGTGTACAAAGCCCAGCTCCTTAGCGTGCAGGCATTGGCCGTTCAGCGATTTGATGCAGTTTTTCGGGCCGTAGACAGCATCCCCCGCCAGCGGGTGCCCTGTGGATGCCATATGTACCCGGATCTGGTGGGTGCGCCCTGTCTTTAGCTTGCAGGCTATGTAGGTAAAGTTGCCGTACCGCTCCTGCACACGCCAGCCTGTATAGGCATACCGCGCCCCGGCAGCGTTTTCTGCCAGCACGGCCATCTTTTTGCGGTCATGCGGATCACGACCGATCCACCGCTCCACAAAGCCTTCGTCCTCCCTGAGGTTGCCGTAGACCACCGCATGGTAAACACGGTGGATGCTGTGTACGCTCATCTGGGCGCTGAGCGCCTGATGCGCCGCATCGTTTTTGGCCACCACCAGCAGACCGCTGGTATCCTTATCGATGCGGTGTACGATGCCGGGGCGGATCGCGCCGCCGATGCCGGACAGCTGCCCGGCACAATGGTAAAGCAGTGCATTGACGAGAGTGCCGTCCGGGTTGCCGGGGGCCGGGTGAACCACCATGCCCTTCGGCTTGTTGACCACCAGTAGGTCATCATCCTCGTACACAATATCGAGCGGAATATTCTGGGGCTGCGCCTCGATGGGCTGCGGGTCGGGCAGCGCCACACGGTAGACAGCCCCGGGGGCCACCTTCTCTTTTTTGTTGACAGGCGCGCCGTCCCGGGTGACAAGCCCCTGCTCGATCAGCCCCTGCAGCGCACTGCGGGAGAGTGTCGGGCACTGCGCGGCCAGCCACGCATCCAGCCGGCCGCTGTCGCCGGGGACGGCGGCAAGCTCAAGCAGCTCCATCGTCATCCGCCTTTTGCTTTGCGGTCTCCTCCTTCTTGAAGGAGTCCAGCAGCACGACCAGCATCAGCAGGCCGACACCCACACAGACGCAGATATCCGCAAAATTGAAGATAGCAAAGTGCATGAACAGCACATTGATGTAGTCCACCACCACGCCGTTGAGTACCCGGTCGATGAGGTTGCCCACACCGCCGCCGAGAATCAGCGTCCAGGAGATGCGCTCCCACACAGGCATTTTGCGGGCAAACAGCATGACGGCCACCACCACCAGCATGACCGAGGTCATGCCGATGAGCAGCGTCTGCTTACCGGCCAGCATCGAGAATGCCATACCGTCATTCAGGCAGTAGCGCAGCTCGACAATGCCGGGCAGCAGATCCATATTGCCCACCGGCAGCAGCGCCGCCGTGGCCCAGTGCTTGATAAGCTGGTCGATCACGACCAGAACGGCCGCCCCCAGCAGAGAAAACAAACCAGAAATCATACAACACCTTATCCGAAAAAATCAGCGGTGCTTACGCGTATAAGCACCGCTGACGGCAGAGTAAATTTACAGCTTCAGAACCTTAGCGCAGCGCGGGCAGAGACCATCCTCCCCAACGGAGGTGTCATACTTCCAGCAGCGCAGGCACTTGTTGCCGACGGCGTGGGCGGCGCTGACGCCGAGACCCTCGACCAGACCCTTGACACCGCCTTCACCCTCGACCAGCTCGACATGGGAGACGATGAACAGGTCGGCCAGCTCATCCATCGGGATGGCGTTCAGGAAGTCGTAGACCTCCTTGCTGCAGTACAGCGTCAGACCGGCCTCCAGTGCAGAGCCGATAACCTTATCGGCACGGGCCTGCTCCAGAACCTTCTTCACATCATCGCGGATCGCCATGATGCGATCCCACTTGGCGGTAAAGGCATCATCGGCAGCGGGCTTGGCCTCGGGCATCTGCTCAAAGACCACATAGTCCTTCATACCGGGCAGCTTCGGCACATAGCTCCAGATCTCCTGACTGGTAAAGCAGAGGATGGGTGCCAGCAGCTTCGTGAAGTCCACCAGAATGCGGTACAGTGCAGTCTGTGCGCAGCGGCGCGCATGGTCATCCGCGCAGTACAGGCGGTCCTTGATGACATCCATGTAGAAGTTGGACATATCAATGACGCAGAAGTTGTACAGTGCGTGGTAGGCGCGGCTGAAATCATAGTGGTCATAGGCATCGCGCAGGTTGGCGGTCAGCTTATTGCAGGCCTCCAGCGCCCAGCGATCGATTTCAAACAGCTGGTCATCGGCAACCATATCCTTGGCCGGATCAAAGTCGTTGATGTTGCCCAGCATGAAGCGGGCGGTATTGCGCATCTTGCGGTAGGCCTCGGACAGCTGGCGGAAGATCTCCTTGCCGGCGCGGACATCAACGGTGTAATCGCTGGAGGCGACCCACAGACGGATGATGTCGGCACCGTAATCACGGATGATTTCACTGGGCTCCACGCCGTTGCCGGCGGATTTGTGCATCTGCTTGCCCTTCTCATCCACGACCCAGCCGTGGCACAGAACCTCCTTGTAGGGGGCAATGCCCTGAGTGGCAACACAGGTCAGCAGGCTGGACTGGAACCAGCCGCGGAACTGGTCGGCGCCCTCCATATACATATCCACGGGCCAGCGCAGCTCGGGACGCTCACGGCAGACAGCGCTCCAGGTGGAGCCGGAGTCAAACCAGACATCCATGATGTCGGGATCCTTCTCCCAGTCGGCGGCGCCGCACTCGCAGACCTCGGTCTTGGGCATGATGTCATTGGCATCATACTTGTACCAGGCATCGCTGCCCTCCTTGCGGAACAGGTCGGAAACAGCCTTGATGGAGGCATCGGTGATGTGGTACTTGCCGCACTTCTTGCAGTAGAATACCGGGATGGGCACACCCCAGACGCGCTGGCGGCTGATGCACCAGTCGCTGCGGTCGCGAACCATGCCGGCCATGCGGTCATGGCCCCAGGCGGGCTGCCACTTCACATTATCAATGGCCTTGTAGACATCCTCCTTGAAGGCGTCAATGGAGCAGAACCACTGCTCGGTCGCGCGGAAGATGATGGGATGATGGCAGCGCCAGCAATGCGGGTACTGGTGGGTGATGTGCTGTACACCCATCAAGTGGCCGCTCTCCTTGATATGCTCCAGAATGACCTTGTTGGCATCCCAGACCTTGAGGCCTGCGAACTTCTCGCCTGCCTCGGCGGTCAGACGGCCGGCGTCATCCACGGGGACAACCACAGGCACCTGCGGGTAATGGTTGACGCAGACCTCAAAGTCCTCGACACCATGGCCAGGTGCGGTATGGACACAGCCGGTGCCGCCCTCCAGCGTGACATGGTCGCCCAGAATGACCAGACCCTTGCGGTCAAGGAAAGGATGCTGGTACTGCATCAGCTCCAACTCGCTGCCGAGCACAGTCTCCGGCAGAACCTCATACTCGTCGATATGGCAGCCCTTCATCGTGGACTCGACCAGACCGGCGGCCATGATGTGGTAAGCATCGCCGATCTTGACAAAGGCGTACTCAAGGTTGGGGTTCAGGCAGGTAGCCACGTTGGCGGGCAGTGTCCAGGTGGTCGTGGTCCAGATGACGATCCATGCCTTGTCCAGCGGGATGTTGTGCTTGGCCAGCACGCCGTTGGGGTCATCGGTCAGCTTAAAGCGGACATAGATGGAATCGCACTCGTCCTCAGCATACTCGATCTCAGCCTCGGCCAGCGCGGTGCGATCCTCGGGGCACCAGTAGACAGCCTTCATGCCCTTGTAGATGTAGCCCTTCTTGGCCATCTCGCCGAAGATCTCGACCTGACGGGCCTCAAACTCGGGGCGCAGGGTCAGGTAGGGGTTCTCAAAGTCGCCCTGCACGCCCAGACGCTTGAACTGAGAGTTCATCACATCAATATGCTCGGTGGCGAACTCCTTGCAGATCTTGCGCAGCTCAAGCTTGGAGACACCCGCCTTCTTATCGCCGAGAGAACTCAGCGCCTTCAGCTCGATAGGCAGGCCGTGGGTATCGTAGCCGGGCACATAGGGTGCCTCAAAGCCGGTCATATTCTTATAGCGGATGATGATGTCCTTGATGATCTTGTTGAGCGCGGTGCCCATGTGGATGTTGCCGTTGGCATACGGAGGACCGTCATGCAGGATGTACTGCGGCTTGCCCTCGTTGTTCTTGATCATCTGCTCATAGACATGGTTGTTCTCCCAGTCCTCGAGCATCTTGGGCTCTTTCTTCGGCAGACCGGCCCGCATTTCAAACGGGGTCTGCATCTTATGGATCGTGTCGTTGTAGTTCTGCGCCAAGGTTTCCTACTCTCCTCTATTTTTTGGATTGACGGCAATCCCGCCTGCTGTCAAGCGCTGGTGAAGCGCTGCTTAACGCCCGCCGGGCCGACATTGCGCGGGGCTGCCCTCTATGGATTCTTTCAGCGTCAGCTGTCAAAGTCAACGCCTTCAAAGTTATCGAACGCCGGGGAGTTCAACTCCTCCTGCGGTTCGGCACTTACTTTTTTGCGGGTGGTGCGTTTGGCCGCAGTGCCCGTCTTGCGGGTACGGCGCACCGGCTTGGCCTCCGGCTCATCATACAGGCCGGAGACATCCTGAAAGCGCGTCTCATCTATGGCCGGGGCTTCCATTTCGGGCACCGGGGCCGGTTCCTCCGGTTCCTCGGGGTGGGGCGCGATGGCAAACTCCACTGTATCCACCTTTTCCGCCGCAGGGCGCAGCGGCTCGGCTGCAGGCTGCGAGGCAGGCTCCTCATAGTATGCCGTCTCCTGCACCGGGGCCGGGGCAGGCTCGGCCGCAGGCTGGGGGGCGGGCGGTGTATAAGCAGGTTCCGCCGCCATGACAGGCTGCTCAACCGGGGCTGCCGTCTGAACCGGTGCCTGCACAGGCTCAGCCGCAGGCTGGACCGGGCGGGCCGGCGCATCCTCGGGCTGCGGGGTGTAATCAGGCAGCTTATTGATAAGGTTGATATGCTTGCGGTACATCTCGATCAGCGAGCGTTTGAAGCTGTCAGCCTCGCTTTTCAGCGTGACGATCTCCTGCTTGGCCAGCTCGACATCATCGCGGGAGCGCTGCTCGCGGTCCTCAGCCTTGATATTGGCGGTGCGTATGATCTCGGCCGCCTTTTGCTTAGCCTCACGGATGACATTTTCACCCAGACGCTGGGCATTGATCATCGTGGTGCGCAGCGTATCCTCCTCGGCACGGTACTGGTCGATGCGCTGGGCCAGCACAACCAGCTTTTTCTGGAGATCATCGTTCTGGGCGGCCAGCTCATCCATGCTCTGGGCCACCTGCTTGAGATAATCGTCCACATCGTCGCGGCGATAGCCCTGAAACGCTTTTTCAAACGTTACGCGGCGGACATCCTCAGATGAGATCATGACTTTCCTCCTGTATGCGGAGCTTTACGCCCCGTTATTCCCGGCCCGCGGCGTTCCGCGGGCAGATCATGCGCTCAGTATTGATAAAAGGATATAAACAGGCGGTCCTTGCGGCTTTTGCCGCCGATGGCCGCCAGCCTGAAGCGGCCCACACCCCGCACCGTAAAGATATCCTCGGCATAGGCGGTCTCGTGGGCAGCCTTCAGCGGCAGATGGTTGATCTCCACACGGCCCGCAGCAATATATTCTGCCGCGCGGGTGCGGGAGGTATGCAGCATCACAGCCAGCACTGCATCGGCCCGCAGGGACGGCACAGTGGCCTGCTGCAGGGCACGCTCGCGGCTTTCCAAAAGATGGGCGGGCAGCGCATCGGTACATTCGGTGTGTACGGTGCAATGTCCCGCGCTCGTCAGCTCGGTGCGGATAAACTCCTGCTTATCTGCCAGAACAACAGCGTAAAAGGTATCAGGCTTTTCCGTGTCTGCCAAAAGGTCTCCCACACAGGCGCGCTCCAGCCCCAGACCAAGGATCGAGCCGAGATAATCGCGGTGTGTCGGCAGCTTATCGCCGCAGGCGGTAAACTGCAGATACGCAAGCGGCTCCTCCTGCCAGGCCTCGGGCGGCTCTATGCAGAGGACTTTTCGCTCCGCGCCGTCAAACCCGCCCCAAAAGCGGATGCAGCTGCACCCGGCCCTGTTGCAGGCGGCCTGCGCCAGACTCTGCTCCCGGTCGGAGAGAAAGCCCGTATAGCGCGGGATACCGCGGCTTTCGCAGACGCGGCACAGCTCCTCAACGCGGCGCATCAGACGGCGTTCATCATCGTTCTGGGGCGGCACAAAGCCGCGGACTGCCGGAATTGTGTCGGCTGTATCAGAAGAATACACCGTTATTCTCCAACTCGCCGATCAGGTCACCCATAATATCGACATTGTACGGCGTAATGATGAAGGTGCTGGTCGCCACACGCTTGATCTGGCCGTTGTTGGCGTAGGCCACGCCGGACAGAAAATCAATCAGGCGGCGGGAGATCTCCTTGCCGGTGGACTCGAGATTCAGCACCACCGTATGCTTGGCGTTGAGCTGATCTGCAATGGCGGAGGCATCCTCAAAGCGTTCCGGCTTGACCAGAACGACCTGCAGCTGGGTCGTTGCATTGATATTCACGACCTTATTGCTGTGCTGCTTGACCTCCTGCTGGGTATAGCCCTGCGCCGCAGCGCCGCCCTGCCCGCCGGGGAAGATTTCGTCTTCGGTATCGTCCACATAGGACTCTGCTTCGGAATCGATACCGAGTTTACTTTTCAAACTGTCAAACATGGACATGGTCGTAAAACTCCTTTAAAAAATATGCACTGTTCACGGTCAGTACACTGCTACAGCGATATACATTAAATATTATCTTCTTTTTTGGTACTCTTGTCAATACAAAAGCCCGTATTTTCGTTATAATAGTTTGCCATCCTGCAGGTTTGTGCCCTGCACGATGATCTCGTCATACAGCCGCACCTCGTTATCGGTGCCGATCTTGCCGTTATCGGGGATCAGGATATAGCTGTCGTTCTCATACAGGGTCGCGATCCGCAGAAAGCGCTGCAGGTTGCCGTACTTGACATAGACGCCGCGCTGGCCGTCCACGATGTGGAGCGCCTGCTTGTCGATGCGGATGCCCTCGTAGGTCTTGAGGTCGATCTGCACGGTTTCCAGACCGAAGCCCAGAATATCGGCGTTGATGGTCTGGCATTGCAGCACGATTTTGGCAATGCCGCCGTCCTTGTCAGTCTGCACCTCCTCAACTGTGGCAGAAAGCGGGGTGTTCTGCTTGCCGGGCACGCTGATCTTCACTGTACCGACATTTTCAAAGCGGGCGGCAGTGTCAAGGTCGCAGACGGCGTAGAATTTCCAGCTGAAGCCTGTTGTGATCTGCCCGGCGCGGTCGGCGTCAGCAGCCGGGAAGCCCTCCTGCAGCATGGTCTGCAGTGCGGCGGGGTCAGCGTCATCCAGCGCCTGCCGGTCGGCCCGGATCGATGGCGAGGCCGCCGTACTGCTGAAATAGCCGTTCGTTGCCGCCGTGATCGTCTGCAGGGTGTCAAGCTGGCTTTTCAGGCCGTCATACTCCTCCTGCAGGGCCGCGATGGTCTGGGAAAAGCCCGCCGTCTGCCCGGTACTGATCTGCAGCCGGTTCTGGGCGAGCAGAAAGTCATCCTCTGCCTCGGAGATACCGCCGTACTGGGCCGTGTCCAGCTTGTCAAGCAGGTTGTACAGGGACTGCCTTGTCTGGTTGGTAAGCACAGAGAGCTCGCTGCCGGTCGAATTCTGGGACTTGGTCAGCAGCGTGATGGTGCGCGCCAACCGGTCAAGCCGTTCGCGCTGAACGCCCTGCTCATCGTTGGTGTAGCACTCTGCAACCACGGTGCCGTTCGTCACGCGCTCACCGTCCTGCACCAGATACCCCAGATTGCCGCTGCCTGCCACATCCACCGAGTCAAACGCGACAACGCCGCTCAGGCGCACGCTCTCGGCCATCGTGTACCGGATGGCCGTCTCGGTCTTGTAGGACTGGCGGAAGATGACAAAGCACTGCACAATGATATAAACCGAGACAAGCGCCAGTGCCAGCAGGCCGACAGCCTGAAAAAATTTCTTGGCCGCCGGGCGGTCCTGCCGTTCTCTCACTGTACACGCTCCTTTCGGTTACTGTTGCAAAAATTCACGCACCAGCGCGCAGGCGCGTGCGGTGACATCCTCTTCGTCGAGATACAGCCAGACAGCCTCATTCTGGCGGCGGAACCAAGTCAGCTGCCGTTTGGCATAATTGCGGGTGGCCTGCTTGAGCTTTTCGGTGCAGTCCGCAAGGCTCTGCTCCCCCGCAAAATACGGAAAAAACTCCTTGTAGCCGATGGCCTGTGCCGCTGTGCGGTAGGCCTCGCGGTGTTCATACACCCGGCGGGCCTCGTCCAGCACACCGTTTTCGATCATCGCATCGACCCGCCGGCCGATGCGGTCATACAGCACAGCGCGGTCGCGGCAGGTCAGACAGAGACAAAGCGAGCGGTACGGCGGCCGGGCTGCGCGGGCATTCACCCGCTCGGCGCTCATCCTGCGGCCGGTGGACTCATACAGCTCAAGCGCCCGGATGACCCGGGGCAGGTTGTTCGGGTGGACAAGCGCTGCATAATCGGGGTCGATCTGCTGCAGCCTTGCATACAGCGCCGCACCGTCTCCCGCATCGGCCTGTGCCTGCAGCCTGGCACGGATGGCGGGGTCGGTCTTTTCAGGGGCAAAGCTCATACCGTTCAGCAGGCTGGTAATGTACAGCCCTGTGCCGCCCACCACAAAGGGCAGCCTTCCGCGGCCCGATATCTCACGGATCAGCGGGTCCGCCGCAGCGGTGAAATCCGCCACACTGTAGGCTGTTTCAGGCGGCAGGAAGTCCAGCAGATGATGCGGTATCCCCTGCTGCTCCTCCGGACTCGGCTTCGCCGTGCCTATGTCCAGCCCTTTGTAGAGCTGCATCGAATCGGCGTTGATGATCTCGCCGTCAAAGGTCTTTGCCAGCGCCACGCTCAGCGCGGTCTTGCCGCTGGCTGTCGGCCCGCCGACAGCGACAACGCGGGGTTCAGACAAGTCGGCCAAACTGCTTTTCCAGCTCCTTCCGGGTGATTTTCAGCACACAGGGCCGCCCATGGGGGCAGAACGGCGGGACCGTTCCGTCCATGATGTGCTGGGCCAGCGCCAGCATCTCGGCAGCGTTGGTGCGGTCCCCCGCCTTGATGGCGGCACGGCAGGCGATGGAATGCAGCACCCACTCGGTCTTTTCCCGCAGGGCATCGCGGCCGCCGTCCGCCAGCTTTGCGGCCAACTCCACAAGCATATCCTCGACATCGTCCACCGCCACATCGGCGGGCACGGCACGGACAACCACGGTCGAACCGCCAAAGTCCTCAGCCTCAATGCCCGCATCGGTCAGCAGATCAAGATTCTGCAGCACAGCCTGCTTTTCTGCAGCGGTCAGGTTGACCTGCACCGGCACAAGCAGCATCTGGGACGGCACATTGCCGTAGTCCCTGGCAAGCTGCTCAAACAAAATACGCTCGTGCGCGGCGTGCTTGTCGATCAGGCAAAGCTCGCCGCCGCGTTCCGTAATGATGTAGGTCTTGAACACCTCGCCGACAAGACGCAGCGGCTCGCTTTGGGGCGGCGGCACCAGTGTTGTCTGCTCAGGGACAGCGGCATCCGGCAGGGCACTCAGGGCGCGGGGTTCGTTTTCTGCATCGTCAGGCTCGGACGGCTGTGCCGGGGCCACCGCTGGAATGGCTGCTGCTTCGGCAGGCGTTTCGTCCGGCATGTCGGGCAGCACATCCAGCACCGTGTCATCGGTCAAGGCGGTGTAGGGCATCGGCTGCGGCACGGGGATGGATGTATCGGCGGTCACAGGCGTCACCGGCGCGGCAGGTGCCAGCGGCTTGGGCGCAGGGCCGGCCTCATAGGCCGGGCGCGGGGACTGTGCCTCCAGAACATCCGGCAGAGTTCTGACGGGCACGGGGGCCGTCAGGCCGGCCATTGCGCGATACTCCGCCGCAGAAAGTGTAGTGAAGCCGCCTTTCTTCTGCGGGGCAGCGGTTGGCCATGCCGACGGCTGCGGAGCCTCCGCAGGCTTTTTTCCCTCAGGCTCGGGGGCCGTGTGGCCCATCGCAAAGCGGCACTCCCCGCTGCCGGGGGTCGCAAGCGCGGCGCGCACGGCGCGGTATACTGCGTCAAAGACATCGCTCTCCCGTGCAAAGCGGATCTCCGTCTTGGCCGGGTGAACATTGACATCCACCATGTCGGGCGGCATTTCCAGCATGAGGACGGCACCGGGGAACTTACCCTGCATCATTGTGCCCTTGTAGGCATTTTCCAACGCGGCCATGATCGTGCGGTTCTTGACATAGCGGCCATTCACAAAGAAATGCTGTGCCCCGCGGCTGGCGCGGCAGGCACGCGGCGGCGTGACCAGACCGGTGACATGGTACAATTCGCTCCCGCCGTCCACGGCCAGCAGGTCGCGGGCAAACTCACGGCCCAGCACAGCATAGACAGCACTGCGCAGATCCCCGTCACCGGGGGTCACATACTGCTGCTTGCCATCCCGCAGGAAGCGGAAGCTGATCTCGGGGTGGGACAGCGCCGTGTGCAGCACGGTTTCGGCCACAAAGGTTGCCTCACTGGCGTCCTTTTTGAGGAATTTCATCCGGGCGGGCGTGTTGTAGAACAGGTCGTTGACCGTGATGGTCGTGCCTACCGGTCGCGCACCCGGCTCGATGCCCAGCGGCTCGCCGCCCTCAATGCGGTAGCAGCAGGCGTACTCATCGGCCTCGGTTCTGGTCAGCACCTCGACCCGGGCCACGCTGGCGATCGAGGCCAGTGCCTCGCCGCGGAAGCCCAGTGTGTGGATATGCCCGAGATCCTCCGCCGTGGCGATCTTGCTGGTGGCATGGCGGATGAACGCCTTGTCGATATATTCTGCCTCAATGCCTGAGCCGTTGTCCACGATCTGCAGCTGCTGGATGCCGCCGCGGACAGCGGACAGCGTGATCTGGGTCGCGCCCGCATCAATGGCATTTTCCAGCAGCTCCTTCGCCACAGAGGCCGGCCGTTCCACGACCTCGCCCGCTGCGATCAGCTCTGCCGTATGCTTGTCCAATACGCGGATCTCCGCCATTGCTTTCACCTGCCTTTAGTCTTTGTCAAGGGTATTTTTCAATTCATACAGGAAGTTCAGCGCCTCCAGCGGGGTCAGCGTCTCGATGTCCACCTTGTGGAGCTTATCGACGACCTCGCTGGGAACGCTCGGGTTATTATAGGCCTCCACCGTCTCAAAATCCAGCTGCATCGTGCTGCTGTGGCCGGGGGCACTGGCCTCCAGCTGGCGCAGCACTGCATGGGCGCGCCGGGTCACACTGCCGGGCAGACCGGCCAGCTTTGCAACCTCGATGCCGTAGCTGTCATCAGCAGGCCCCGCCACGATGCGCCGCAGGAAGGTGATGTCCTCGCCCCGCTTTTTGACGGCAATGTTATAGTTCTTTACGCCGGGAATGTCCTGCTCCATGCTGGTCAGCTCATGGTAATGGGTAGCGAACAGCGTCTTGCAGCCGATGTTCTCACAGATAAATTCTACCACACTGCGGGCGATACTCATGCCGTCAAAGGTCGAAGTGCCGCGTCCGATCTCATCAAGAATGACAAGGCTCTCCTTCGTGGCATTTTTCAGGATCTCAGCCACCTCGGTCATCTCGACCATAAAGGTCGACTGCCCGGCAGCCAGATCATCCGATGCACCCACGCGGGTAAAAATAGCATCGACAACGCCGATGCGGGCGCTGGCCGCGGGCACAAAGCTGCCGATCTGCGCCATCAGCGCGATGAGGGCATTCTGGCGCATGTAGGTGGATTTACCGGCCATATTGGGGCCGGTGATGAGCAGCATCCGGTTTTCTTCCTCATCGAGCAGCGTATCGTTGGGCACAAACAGGCTGCCCTTGAGCATCTGCTCAATGACGGGGTGGCGGCCCTCCCTGATCTCCATGACGCCGCTCTCATCAACGGTGGGCATGACATAGTTGTTCTGCAGGGCAGCCTCAGCAAAGCCTGCCAGCACATCCAGCTGCGCCACAGCCGATGCCGTGCGCTGGATGCGGATGACCTCAGCCGAGATCGCCGACAGCAGATCGGCAAAAAGCTGATGCTCCAGCACCAGCAGCCGCTCGTTCGCGCCCAGAATCTTATTCTCCAGCTCCTTGAGCTCCGGCGTGATGTAGCGTTCCCCCGTTGTCAGGGTCTGCTTGCGGGTAAAGCTGTCCGGCACAGAATCGGTGTAGGAGCGGCTGACCTCGATATAATAGCCGAACACCTTGTTGAAGCCGATCTTCAGCTTGGGGATGCCGGTCTCCTCGCGGTAGCGGGCCTCGAGATTGGAGAGGTATCCCTTGCCGCCGTGCATGATGTCGCGCAGCTCATCGACCTCGCTGTTGAAGCCCGCGCGGATGGCACCGCCGTCCTTCATATTCGCGGGGGGATCATCGACAAGGGCCGTGCGGATGTTTTGCAGCACGTCCTCCAGCAGATCGATCTGATCAGCCAGCTGCACAAGCAGCGGCGCGCCGCAGGCGGCCGCCTGCGCCTTGACCTGCGGCAGCATGGCGCAGGTGTCCCCCAGTGCCTTGACCTCGCGCGGGGTGGCAGAGCCGTACAAAATGCGGGTGGTCAGGCGCTCAATGTCAAACACATGGCCGAGTGCCTCTTTCAAATCGGCGCGGGCCATGTTGGCGGTGTAGAGTGCCTGCACGGCGCAAAGCCGTGCATTGATGGCCTCGGCATCCACCAGCGGCTGCTCGATCCAGGAGCGCAGCAGCCGCTTGCCCATCGAGGTTTCGGTCTTATCCAGCACCCAGAGCAGCGTGCCGCGCTTTTCGCGGCCGCGCATCGTCTCGGTCAGCTCCAGATTGGCGCGGGTCACAGGGGACAGCCGCATATACTGGGCATCGGCATAGTTCTGCACGGTCTTGATGCGCTCAACGCCGTGCTTCTGGGTCTCGTGCAGGTAGTTGAGCAAGGCGGCCACAGCGTAGGGCACGAGGGCGTCTTTCTCATAGCCCAGCGTCTCGCGCCAGTCCGTACCGAACTGGTCCGCCATCGTGGACTCCATGACAGCGTCCTTGAAGCAGGCGTCCTCGCGCAGCTCCACCAGCGCATGGGTGTGCTGCTTGATGTAGGTCGTCACATCCTTGAAGTCGAGCATCGGCGGGCAGATCAGGATCTCGCTGGGCATGTACCGGCAAAGCTCGGTGATGATCGCGCCGCCGATCTTCTCGGCGTTCAGCTCCGTGGCGTAGGCCTCACCTGTCGATATATCGGCAAAGCAGACGCCCGCGCGCCAGCGTCCACGGGTGCGGCGGCAGTAAATGCTTGCCAGATAGTTGTTTTTATCCTCCGAGAGCATGCTGCTCTCGATGACGGTGCCGGGGGTGACAACGCGGATGATGTCCCGCTTGACAAGCCCCTTCGCCAGCGCCGGATCCTCCATCTGCTCACAGATGGCGACCTTGTAGCCCTTGGCGATCAGGCGCGCCATATAAGTCTCATAGGAGTGGAACGGCACGCCGCACATGGGGGCGCGCTCCTCCTTGCCGCAGTTTTTGCCGGTCAGTGTCAGCTCCAATTCGCGCGAGGCTGTCAGCGCGTCATCATAGAACATCTCATAGAAGTCTCCGACGCGGTAAAACAGGATCTCGTTCGGATGCTGTTTTTTGATTTCAAAATACTGCTGCATCATGGGCGATACTGCTTGCTCGGCCATGTTTCACACTCCTGTTGATCCTAGTTGGTATGTTGTTCTTGTAGGGGCGGATTCCATATCCGCCCGGAAGGCATGCGGCTGCGTACAGTGCTGCGGGCGCATATAGAATGCGCCCCTACGGCCTCTCTGCCCCGCGCCTCATGCTTTAGTGGCAGCCGCCGCAGCTGGCGCAGCTGCCGGTGCAGCCGCCGGTGGGTGCCTTGACACTCATCGGGTCGCCGCCGTTCATTGCCGTGTTGATGATGGCGTCAATATGGCCGACCATCTCCTCGCACTCTTTCTTGGCCGTATTGTAGCGGACCATGCCCTCACTGGCCATGATCTGGCTGTACAGGCTGTTGACGCGCTCGTTCAGCTCGGCCACACGGGCGGCATCGGTCTCGGGCTTGGCGCTCTCGTTGTTCAGGTCCAGACGGGCGAGATTGAATTCGCCGATCATCTGCTGCAGCTCCTCGTCAGCGTCATTCTCACGGCGGGCAGCGTCCAGCTCCAGATAGCGGGGGTCGGTCTGCAGGGCGGCGGCGGCTTTCTTAAAAAGATCAATGCAATCCATGGTAGATGTTCTCCTTAATTATATATAGTAGATTTGATACCGGTTTACTCGGCAAGCTCGCCGACCAGCAGGGCGGCGCGGGAGCCTGTGATGCGCACCATGGCCCACTGGCCGATGAGCGCCTCGGGGGCTGTGAACTCCACAACAAGGTTATTGTCGAGGCGGCCGTTGACGGTCCCCTCGTTGCGGCCGGCGGCCTCCACCAGCACACGGACGGTCTGCCCTGCCATGGCGGCGGTGGCCGCAAAGGCGAACTCCTCCTGCGTTTTCAGCAGGCGGTCCATGCGGGCAGCCTTCTCGGCGTGGGTCGTTGGGTCAGGCAGCTTGGCCGCCGGGGTTCCGGCGCGCTTGGAATAGATGAAGGTAAACAGCTGCATATAGCCCACCTCACGGATGAGGTCGAGCGTTGCGGCAAAGTCCTCCTCCGTCTCGCCGGGGAAGCCGACAATAATGTCGCTGGAGAAGGTTACACCGGGGATCTTCTCCTTCGCGTAGTGGATAAGATCCATGTACTGCGCAACATCATAATGGCGGTTCATCTCCTTGAGCAGCCGGTCAGAGCCGGACTGCACCGGCAGATGAATGTGCTTGCACAGATGCTCCTGCGCGGCGATCGTATCGATCAGCTTGCGGCTGGCATCCTTCGGGTGGCTTGTCATAAAGCGGATCTGGTAATCACCGGGGACCTCGCACAGCAGGTTCAAAAGATCGGCAAAGTCGATGGGGTTTTCCAGCCCTTTGCCGTAGCTGTTGACATTCTGGCCCAGCAGGGTGATCTCCTTGTAGCCCTGCGCCACCAGCTGCCTGAACTCCGCCAGAATGGCGGCGGGCTCACGGCTGCGCTCCCGCCCGCGGACATACGGCACGATGCAGTAGGTGCAGAAGTTGTCGCACCCGTACATGATGGGCAGCCACGCGCGGAAACCGGAATCGCGGCGGATGGGCATCTCCTCGACCACGGCGTTGCGCTCGGAGGGCTTTTCCAGATAGCGCTTGCCCTTGCGGATGCGCTCCGCCAGCATGGCGGGCAGACGGTCAATACCGTCCACGCCGAACACCAGATCGACATACGGGTAGCTCTGGCGCAGCTTTTCCACAATATGCTCCTGCTGGGCCATGCAGCCGCAGATGCCGATCATCAGCCGCGGGTTTTCTTCCTTAAGCTTTTTGAGCGCCCCCACATTGCCGAATACGCGCTGCTCGGCATGCTCACGTACGGCGCAGGTATTAAAAAGGATCAGATCAGCCTGCTCGACCGTATCGCACAGGCCGTAGCCCACATCCTGCAAAACGCCCTTGATCTTTTCACCGTCATTGACATTCTGCTGGCAGCCGTAGCTGCGGACATAGGCCAGCGGCGGGGTCTCGTAATAGGATGCCAGCGCTTTGGCAGCGGCATCATTATGGGTATAGGTCAGCTTTTCCAACTAAATTCTCCTTATCCAAAACGCCCGCATACTGTAAAATGGGCGCACCTGTCCAAACATACCATATCAGTATAGCAAATCGCGGCCAAAAGCACAAGCGGAAGAATTTGAATTTTTTGTGCTTTTTGAGCAGAAACTGTCTGCACAGACAGAAATCTTCTCGCCTTCGGGGCAGCGGGGATAGTCCCTTGGCCTTTTTGTGCAAAAACACCCGGCGGGAAGATTGACATTTCCGCCTTTTTGCGCTACAATAACCATATTATGCCGCTGTGGCGGAACTGGCAGACGCAAGGGACTTAAAATCCCTCGATGGAAACATCGTGCGGGTTCGATTCCCGTCAGCGGCATATAGCCCTATATTCAACGTTCATTCGCTGAATATAGGGCCTTTTTTGTTTTGACTTCTGTGTATCAAAAGTAATCCCTAGTCAATTTTGTTCTGGCAATCCCTAGTATTTTTTCGGCCAAAAATCCCTCGCTTCTGTTGACAATCCCTCGATTTTGCGGTATAATTTCTGTATCAAAAGGTCGATGTTCGGAGGTTTTACAATGAAAGATCCTATCTTCAACGCCAGTCTTACTATTGAAGCCACGCCAGAAGAAGCAGAAGCCTTAAATAAATCCAACTCAACCGTTGACGAAGAAACTCGTCAAACATTTCGGCACGCGCTGGAAATGCAAGAAGCATCTCTCCCAAAAGGAAGAATTGCGCGCTTAAAAAGCAAGCAAGTCAATAAGTTCACCACTCCCCTTTGGCAAATCGAAGATATGTTTATCAGCTATCAAAGGGGCAAAAACAACACAGAAGCCACCATCAAATACTATCAAAAGGTTTTTCGCAACCTTTACAGGTTTGTTGCTTATCTCGTGAGTGAATCCCCTGCCGATTACGCCAAAATGCTAAACACTTCAGAAGAGGCTCTTACAGAGCACACATTGAGCGATCTCGAGTTTGGCAAAATCATGCCGTTGGTCGTTCTCGAAACAGATGATTTTGAAGCCGAGTACCACGACTACATTTTAGACTACCTAGAATGTAATGAGCAAACGCTAAACAACATTTTCCGCGGTTGGCGTGCTATTGCTTACTTCTGCATGGATAAAGGCTGGATAGATACGCGCAATATCTATATAAGAGAAGTAGCGCCCGCAATCAAAGAAGTGTACACCGATTCTGAAATCGAAAAGTTACTTGTAAAGCCTAGGCCCGAAGATTTCATAGAATACCGAAATTGGGTTATCATCAACTATTTTCTTGCTACTGGAAACCGCATTTCCTCCGTTGCCAATCTGAAAATAAGCGATCTAGATTTTGATGAAGGCATTATAACCGTCAATGTTCAAAAGAATCGTGACCCCTCCCGCATTGCAATGGCCGAAAAGCTAAAGCCGATTCTTATAGAATACATTCGCCACTATCGCTGTGACGAAAACGGCATTCCCTTAAATAAGGCCTATGTCTTTTGCAATTCTTACGGCAGCAAATGCGGCCCTGTTGCCCTAGGCAAAAGCCTCGGAGAATACAACAAAAGTCGTGGCGTTCAAAAGACAAGCTGCCACCTCTGGCGACACACGTTCGCCAAACGATGGATTCAATCTGGCGGTGATATTTTATCCTTGCAGAAGATATTAGGCCATCGTTCTTTGAAGATGGTTCAGCGCTACTCTAATTTGTTCGCAGAGGACACAAAACCAATGGTCGAAGAACACGCCCCTATCAATACTGTTCGCATAAATCGAGGCAAAACAAAGTTAGCTTTCAGAAAATAAAAGCGCGCTCACAGCTTAGAATCTGTGGGCGCAATTTCTTTCTCATTCTATTGTAATTTTTAAGCGTTCCACATCATTGCGGACGCGCTCAAACAGCGCATCGGAAAGGACGGCGCGTGTAGTCTACCCCAAAAGAACATTTTTATTATCCTCAAAAGCAGCATAGATGGTTGTTTGCAAGTCGGCCTGTAAGTCAGCAAGCAATCTGTCCATGCGCTCATTATAAAGGCGCGCCGCTTCTTTCTTTGCTATTGAGGGAACAAGGCGGTTTATTTCCTATTGGGCGATTTTGTGGCTGCGTTCATCGTGCCACGCTTCATGTTCTGGATTATAGAAGATGTTCGTTGTTTTCATCGGAGGCCTCCTCCAACTGTGTAAGGCTCTGTAAGAGCGCTTTATATTCAAATGGGTAGTATTTCAATAATGCCTTTTCCACGCGCTCACAGAGCCGCTTAGAAGCCTTTCTTTTGGTGCGTGAAAGGTCGTATAAGTCGTAGACATTTAAACCCGCCTACGCTGCAAATGCAGCCCTTGAAACGCCGCACAAGGGACGCAGCATAGAAACGGCGCTGTTTAGTTGCTCTTGTTTTGTCATTGTTCAACACCTCTGTTGGTTCGTATGAGGGGGATATAATGCAGGATACGCACAAAAGGCAAAATCAAAAAACGGTATTTGCTGACTGTTGAAGTGCAAACGATTTCCGAAAATTTGCGATTTTGTGTTAATTATTATATCTTATTTTTTGGATTTTTCTTGTTTTCTTATTACTCTCTTTAAAAACGATATTATAAATATAATATATAATTATAATAAATAGAATTAAGACAGACCGCGCGCGTAGCTGACAGCGCGTTAGCGCGTGTCTGGTTAAGCGCGCTGATAAAACCAAACAGGAATGGCAAAGAATAATAGGGATAACAGTAAAGGGATAGTAATGAAAATAATAATAGGAATAATAAAAGGGATAGTGTAAGGAATTATATAAGAGATAATATAAGAAGGAATATAACGATATAAAGAGAATAATATAGAAGAATTAAGAGAAGCAGAGAAAACAGGCAAAGAAGAAGTAATAGAGAAAGTGTCTCCGAACATACAGGCAAGAATATAGTAAGGAAACTATAATGTGGGATACTGATGTTTTGTTTCAAGTTCTACATGGAATAGTCCCAAACAAGAGAAGAAACGACCTTGTTGTTTTAATTCTTGAAATGAAAAAATTGCGCGCTGTTTTCTTTGTTCATTTTAGAAGTATATAGAGCGCGCGCCATATATAACCAAAAGATAGGAAAAGTAATTTTGTCGATTCTGCGCAGCGAAAATCAAAAGAAAAAAAGCACGGTCTGAATTAGGACACGAAACGGCAAGAAAAAACAGCGTAGAAATAAGGATTTTAAAGCAGCAGGAACATGCAATTCAGAAGCGAAGAACAAAAACTAAGGAAAACTAAGGTTTGCAAAGAAATGAACGATAAACAGTAAGAAAATAAAAGCAAAAAAGTTTAAATATCGTGTCAAATTCTTATATATAGTACGGACTATTGGACATATCTTGTGCTATAATATAAGTAAAGAAAGGGAAACAAACCCGAAAGAGACAAGCACGAAAACGAAAGGAAGAAACATTATGTCTAAGTTTTATACCGTAAGCCTCCAGAATGAAACCATCATCTTCACCGCTGCATTTGAGAAGAAGCTCAACAACGGCAACAAAGAAGCCTATGACCTTTACATTGAAACGAAAGCTAAGTTCCCCACATTCAAGATTGTGGTCGAAGAAGCCAAAAAGCGCGTTGGCAAATACGACCATACCACTATGGACGATATTGAAGCCTACATTGGTGACGATGAACACAAAGAGTGGAAGGTCGAGTTTGACAAACTGTTCGGTGAGAAGATTCCCAGCAAGACCAACGCAACTAAGAGCGTCCGCAAGGTGAAGTTTGCTGTAATTCGCAAATGGTTTGTTGAGAAGCGCGAAGGTGAAGAAGCAGAGAAAGCTAAGAAAGCGCGCGAAGCCGCCGCGAAGAAAGCCAAACGAACAAACAAAAAGGCTACTGACGAAGATAAAGCAGTAGAGCAGAATGTGCCGCTTGAAGTAGCTAACAACTCCCAGCAGGAGCAGCTTGACCTTGTATCCTAATAGAAAGGCGCGTGTATCGGGTAAAGATACACGCGCCCATTGATTTCAATAATACTTTTCTAAAGCGGTTTTCGCTGATTTTGCAATATCTAATATAGCCTTTGCCTGTTGAGCATTGCAGCCATCAAGAAGCTGCTGTAATTCATCGCCTGTTGAGCTAACGCTATCACGCGGACTGTCAAATAGAAGATCGTCAACACGAACTTCCAAAGCGTCCGCTAAGTCAACCAGAACAGGCAAACTCAATTTTGTGTTTCCCGTCTCAATATGGCTCATGTGTGTAGTTGAAATGCCTACTTTTGAAGCTAATTCGTCCTGTGAAAGTTTATGAGCCTTACGGATTTTACGGATTCTTTGACCGATTTGGTAGTAGTCCATGCTATAAATCACCTACACAATACATTTCTACTTGAATTATATAGGCAAATATGCTATATTTTAATAAACTGCACAGGCTGTTTATTGTCTATATAGTTTATAAATTAAAAATGGAGGAAGTCACAAATGAAATACTGCACAAGCTGCGGCGAAAAATCGAGGCATAAGATTTGTAGGTCTTGCGGCGTAAAAGAAAACAAGGAACACAAGTATTGCGGTTGGTGCGGTGCGCCATTAAATGAAAACGCTGCTGTTTGCACAAACTGCGGTATGAAAGTTAAGCCCAATAGGCTTATAAATATCATTGGTACGATAATTGGAATTATTCTACTTTTATTTGCAGCGATTATATCTTTAAATATACTTAGGGTAGGCACTGTTAAAATACGCATTGCAGCATTATTTATTTCTATCATTGCGCTTGTGTTTGCAGGTGTCCTGTGCTTTCCATTTGCCGAAAGACAGATAAAAGCAGTTTTCCTTGGAAACAAGTTAGTACGACAGATTGCATTGCTTGCGCGAATTGTAGCTGTTGTCGTTCTTGTGATGGTGGCCAACAAAAGTGCCACATACGCAATCGTCAATCAGCAATATTCTGTTAATTCGACTATTGCATTAGAAGCTGCCGTTACGGTTTTCCACGAAAAAGTCCAATTAAAAAACGAAGATTCTTTTACATTGAATGACTATAAGGTAGTCGTCGATGATAGGCCATATAAAGGGCAGGACAATCTCCACTATATAATGGTTAATCTGGACTATTCCGCACAAAACGGATTTGGTGGCAACAATAGAACAGACTATATTGTTGAAATGTATTTTGACACTACGACAAATTGCTATTATCGCTTAGACGGAACACTTATTAAGTAAAAGCGTCTTGCGTTCCAAAAGGTATACTTAAAGAAACGCCCTCCGAAGCCTATTCGGAGGGCATTTTCTGCGTCTCAGATTCTTTAAATTCTCTTTAGAAACGTATCAATAAAAGTATTGACTTTTTGATACTTCTGTGGTATATTTATATTAGCAAATGAAAGGAGCGCTGACAGATGGACAGAACCGTTTGGGGCTATTGCCGTGTTAGCAGTGTAGATCAGAACCTTGACCGCCAAAAGGCCGCTATGCTGGCCGAGGGCATCGACGAGAAGCACATTCTCTGCGATAAGGCATCAGGCAAGGATTTTGAGCGCCGCACATGGAATCTCCTAGTCGGCACAGATACAAGTGCTCCCCTTTTGCGCAAAGGTGATTTGCTTGTTGTTCTCTCTCTTGACAGACTAGGCCGTAACTATACCGAAATTCGCAAGCAGTGGGCATACATCACCACCGAAATCGGCGCGGATATTAAAGTTCTCGATATGCCCCTGCTGGACACCAGCACCGCAACAGAGAACCTTGACAAACGCTTCATTGCAGATTTGGTCTTGCAGATTCTTAGCTACACCGCTGAGAAAGAGCGTACAAACATCCGTAAGCGTCAAGCGCAAGGCATTGAGGTCGCGCGCGCACACGGCGTTAAGATGGGCCGCCCCACAAAGGACTACCCCGAAAATTGGCAGACCGTGTATATCAAATGGAAACAGAATCAGATTCTCGCTGTTGACGCAATGCGAGAATTGAACCTTACGAAGCCTACATTTTATCGACTGGTGAAGCGCTATGAAGGTAAAGATTAAATATTCTTATGCCTATTTGAAAATCCCTCTACCACAATTTCAATTCTTCAATCCCTTGTAATATTTTTCCTGTTACTTTAGATACACACAATATATAGAAAAACATGCTAACCAAAAGGTGTTTGGACTCAATATGTAGAAATGCCGCTTTTAGTGGGACTTAAAATCCCTCGGTAGCGATACCGTACCGGTTCGATCCCGGTCAGCGGCATGGAACCAAAGTCCAGGCAGTCCAACGGCTGTCTGGGCTTTTTTGCATCAGAAAGGCGAAGCCATGTCAAAGATTCAATCCTCGCGCAAGACGCAGTTGTTTGTGCTGGGGGCCCTGCTGGGGGCCGCCGTGTTTTTGCTTGTGTACGGTATCGCGCCGCTGGATGTGGCAAACGATGCCTTCTGCCGCGGCGGCTATGTTGAGAAGGATATTCAGCAGCATTATGCCGGTTGGCTTTTTTACCGCGACAGCGCCCTGCGCTGGCCGCTGGGCGTAAGCCCCGCCGTCAACGCCCCCAGCGGCGTGAGTGTGGCCTACACCGACTCTATCCCCCTGCTGGCGGTGCTCTGCCGCCCGCTGGCCGCACTCTGCGGCGGTACCTTTCAGTATTTCGGCTGGTTTACATTTTTCTGCTTTTTGCTGCAGGGCGGCTTTGGTGCGCTGCTCTGCGGCCTGTTTGCAGCAGGGACGGCAGCTCCGCTGGCCGGTGCTCTGCTGTTCGCGGCAAGCCCCATTCTGATCGAGCGTGCGTTCCGCCACACCTCGTTAGGCGCGCAGTGGCTTGTTTTGGCAGCGCTGTACTGCTATTTCTCGCTGCGGCGGCAGGGGCGGTACGCTGCACCGGGGCTGTTTTTCCTTAATGTGATCGCCGTGGGCATCCACCCCTATTTTTTGCCCATGACCTACGCCGTCACGCTGGCGCTGCTGCTGGAATACGCCGTGCAAAAACGGCAATGGCTGCGCCCGGCGCTTTTCCTCGGCGCCAATATGGCCTGTACGGTCTTGCTGGGCTGGGTGCTGGGCTTTTTCTACGGCACCGCCACCAGCGGCGGGCAGGCGCTGTACGGCTATTTTGCCATGAACCTGAACGCATTGTGGAACCCTGTAGGGGTAAACGGCGTTCTCTACAGCCGCCTGCTGCCTGCGCAGAATCAGATCGATGGCAACTATGATGCCTTCGCCTATCTGGGCCTCGGTGTGTTGGCCACCCTGCCGATCACGCTCACGGCGGCGCGGCGGCGCATATTGGCCGCTGTGCGGCGGCACTGGGCGCTCTGCCTTGTCTGCTGTGTGCTGACCGGCTTTGCTGTCAGCAATGTCATCACCGCCAATGGGGCGACACTGGCCGTTCTGCCGCTGCCGCCGTCCCTCATCAAGCTGTTTTCTGTTTTTCGCTCCGGCGGGCGGCTGTTCTGGCCTGTGTACGACCTGCTGACGCTGGCCGCCTTTGCAGGGCTGACACGCCTGCCCCGTGCTGCCGTCTGGGCCGCACTGCTGGCTGCCGTGCAGCTGTGGGACATCAGCCCCGCACTGACTGCACGGCATGAAGCGATGATAAGCGCGCAGAAAACGGCAGCCTTCCCGACGGAGATGGTCAGCGACTTCTGGCAGGCTGCCGGACAATATCGGCACATTCTCTCGGTGCAGGGCTTGCAGGCCGACTGCCTGCATCTGGCGCTGTGGGCTGCCGACAACGGCATGACCACCAATGACCCCTTCGCCGCCCGGTATGACGAAAGCGCCCTTGCCTCCCAGCGGCAGACCACGCTGGATGCCTTAGCCGCCGGCACACCGGAGGGCGATACGCTCTATCTGTTTGCTGATGAGGGAGCTTTTTTGCAGGCCGTGGAGCCTGTGCGGAGCATTGCCTGGTGCGGACAGGTAACCGGGCCGGACGGTGCCGCTTGGTATGTCATTGCACCCGGCCTGCAGGGGCAGACCTTTGATGCCCTCTGCACCCCCTATAATGAAAGCTATCCCCTGCGGCTGGCCGATTACACCGATGCGCTGTGGAACCGCGGCGTGTTGGACGCCACCAAAAAGACTGTCTGCTTTGCCGATTCCCCCTTTGCGCGCGCCCGCCTGACGGGTGCCGCAGCGCTGTGTGCAGACGGGCAGGAATACCCGATACTGGACGTGGATGACCACGACGCCGGCTGGCTGATGGTCACCTTGGATATTGATGACGCCACGATTTTGTGGGATCAGGAGTTGACGACAAAATGAAAGAACTGCATGTAAAATGCCTGCTGCCCGTGCGAATGGACAAATATCTGATGGATCAGTTTCCCGCCCTAAGCATGGGGCGGCTGAACAAGGCCCTGCGGGAGAACAAGATCAAGCTGAACGGCAAAAAGCAGCCCCTCTCCACCCGGGTGCAGAACGGAGACAGCATCAAGCTCTTCCTGACGGATGAGCAGTTGGAGAACCGCCCCACCCCTGCCGCCGTGTTTGTATATGAGGACGATGACATCATTATCGCCAATAAGCCCGCAGGCATTGCGGTAGACGGCCCCGACAGCGACACGCTGGTGCGCCGCGTGCAGGCAAAGCTGGCCGCCGAGGGAAAGCCGACCCATGCCGTGCTATGCCACCGGCTGGATACCGGCACCAGCGGTCTGGTCCTGTTGGCCAAAAGCAGCGCCGCGGAAGCCTTTCTGACGGCCGCCATCAAGAGCCGCGCCATTGAAAAGCGGTATCTCTGCGTGACCTTCGGCCGCCCAAATCCGCCCGCCGCCCTGCTGCGGGATTACCTTTTGAAGGATGCCGAGCGCGGCATCGTGCGCATCACCGACACGACCGCAGGCGGTGCGAAGGAGGTCATCACCGGCTACGAAACGCTGGCTGTCAGCGGCCGTCTGGCGCTGCTGGAGGTTGAGCTTGTGACCGGGCGCACCCATCAGATCCGCGCGCATTTAGCACACATCGGCTGCCCGATTCTGGGTGATTCCAAGTATGGAAACAACGCCGCCAACCGGGAGCTGCGGTTCAAATACCAAGCCCTCTGCGCGTGGGAGCTGCGCTTTCCTGCGCAAATCGCCGACCCGCGCTTTGCCCATCTGGCCGGGCGGGTATTTCACGCCGAAAAGCCGTGGTATTACCAGCAGATTCTGGACGGCACGCTGAAGTAAAGGCAATACCGCATAATTCTAAGCGCCGATACGGCGAGCGAGGTGCGGCAACTGCTAAGCCAAAAGCGCAGATAATACTGGATGCTGCAAAGGTGAGCGCCGCCAGCGGCGGATACAGCGAACCGAAGCAGGGGCAGCGGGCGCAGAGTGCGAGGGGCTTTTGCCCCGAAGCACGATGCGGGTACCGCAACCCGACATTATCGAGCATTTTGGCAACGCAGATGCCGCGTCGCACA
>JABLTR010106343.1_pt1 | contig 54860 bp, 43 predicted proteins | sample 7160071 | NCBI WGS metagenome assembly JABLTR01 (sample SAMN14651230, study PRJNA627086) | human gut metagenome | isolation source: feces | host: Homo sapiens | reverse complement strand
GCCGCTACGTCCCGGTGGGACGTTGCCCAGCGGCCGACCGAGGCGGCAGCCGAGACGCTGGCGCCGTTAGGCGACTGAGAGGGCAACCTGCCCACGGCGCGCACGTGCGCTATTCTCTTGCACAGGCGCGGCGTTCAGCCGCCGCCCCTAGGCGCGAATTGAGAGCCCAGGCACTGGGCCGCTTCGCTCGGCCTACCTCCACCACTATTGCTGCGTACCATCCAGCAAATCCCGCACAATCTCCCCCGCCAGGATGAGCCCTGCCACGCTGGGCACAAAGGCCATGCTCCCCGGCGTGGGACGGCCCGCGGTGCCTTTTGTGTCCCCGGCCTGGGCGGCCTGGGGCGTCAGCGCCTCCTCGGTGGAGTACACCGCCTTTACCCCGGTGATGCCCCGCTTTTTCAGCTCCCGCCGCATCACCCGGGCCAGGGGGCACACGCTGGTCTTCTCCAGGGGCGCCACCCGGAAGGCCGTGGGGTCCAGCTTGTTGCCCGCGCCCATGCAGCTGATGACCGGCACCCCCGCCTCCCGGCACAGGCGCAGCAGCTCGATTTTAGAGCTCACCGTGTCGATGGCGTCCGCCACGTAGTCGTACTGGGAGAAGTCCACCTCCCCGGCGTTCTCCGGGGTGAAGAACAGCTGCCGGGCCTCCACCTGGCAGGCGGGGTTGATTTGAAGCACACGCTCCCGGGCCACCTCCACCTTGGGGCGGCCCACGGTGCTCTCCAGGGCGATGATTTGCCGGTTGATGTTGGTCAGGGCCACGGTGTCGCCGTCGAACAAATCCAAGGCGCCCACGCCGCTGCGGGCCAGGGCCTCCACCACATAGCCCCCCACGCCGCCAATGCCGAACACGGCCACCCGGGCCCTTTGGAGCTTTTCCAGCCCCTGGGCCCCGATGAGCAGCTCCTCTCTTGAAAAACGGTGCAGCATAGCACCCCTCCTTTTTACGATAGTTCCCCCTCCTCCGGCGGCTCCCGCCCCGGGGAGCAGGGCGTTCTGGCGGCGCACACCGCCCCCACGGACTGGGCCCCGGCCTCATACAGCGCCTGGGCGCAGGCCCGCAGGGTGGCCCCGGTGGTGACGATGTCGTCCACCAGCAGCAGGCGCTGGCCGGCGGCCTCCGCCCTGGCCCGGTAGGCGCCCCGCACATTGTCCGCCCGCTGGGCCCGGGTGAGGTTGTGCTGGGTGGCTGTCTCCCGGGCTTGCTCCAGCAGCGTCCACCAGGGCAGGCCCAGCTCCTTGGCCAAGGCCTTTGCCAGCAGCTGGCTTTGGTTATAGCCCCGCTGCTGGAGCTTCTTCGGGGACATGGGCACCCACACCACCCCGTCGAATTCCTGGCCCCACTGGCCCACCGCCTGGGCCATCAGGGCGGCCAGGGGCTTTGCCAGGGCGCGCTCCTCCTGGAATTTCAGCCGGCGCAGCGTGCGGCGCGTGCCCTTCTCATAGGAGAGCGGCGCCACCACCTCCAGGCGTCCCTCCTGGGCCTGGGACAGGGGGAACTCCTGGAAAAAGGGCTTTTGGGGCAGAGAGGCGGCGCACGCCCGGCAAACCAGCCGCTGGGCGCGCACCGCCTTCCCACAGGTCAAGCACCGGGCGGGGAAGAACAGGCACACAAGCCTCTCCCGCCAGGTGACAGGCCGGAACGCTCTCACAGGCTGCTGCAGAACCTGCGGAAAGCCTCCCTGCCTTCCTCCGTATCCTTATAGACGCCGGCGTTGCCCAAAATCTTCCCGAAGATAACGCCGATGCTCTCTTGGATGGCCCGCTGGGTGTCGCCCTCCCCGGCGCCAGCGGCCTTCAATTCCTCGTACCAGGACTGGTGCTTCTCCATCTCCGGCCGGGCCATGATTTCCTGGGCCTGGGCGGGGTTCTTCAAGGCCTGCTCCAGCAGCCCTGTCTCGGTGAGCAGCCGGGGCGGCAAAATGGCCAGGCCCATCACCTCGATCAGGCCGATGTTCTCCTTTTTGATGTGATGGTACTCGGCATGGGGGTGGAACAGCCCCAGGGGGTGCTCCGGGGTGGTGCGGTTGTTGCGCAGCACCAAATCCAGCTCGTAGTCCTCCCCACGGCGGCGGGCGATGGGGGTGATGGTGTTGTGGGGCGTGCCCTCGGTGTAGGCCAAAATCTCCGCGCTCTCGTCCGAGTACTCCCGCCAGGCGGTGAGGATTTTGTCCGCCAAATCCACCAGGCGCTGGGCCTCCTTGCCACGCAGGCGGATAACGCTCATGGGCCAGTGGACAATGCCGGCCTCCACGTCCTCAAAGCCGGGGAAGCACACCTTCTCCCGGATGGGCGCCTTGGCCATGGGGAACTCGTACCGGCCGCCCTGGAAGTGGTCGTGGGTGAGGATGGAGCCGCCCACAATGGGCAGGTCCGCGTTGGAGCCCACAAAGTAGTGGGGCAAGAAAGTGACGAACTCCAGCAGCCGGGAGATGGACTGGCGGCTGACCTTCATGGGCCGGTGCTCATGGCTGAGGACGATGCAGTGCTCGTTGTAGTAGACATAGGGGGAGTATTGCAGGAACCAGGGCTCCCCGCCCAGCTCCAGGGGGATGAGCCGGTGGTTGCCCCGGGCGGCCTGGTTGGCGCTGCCCAGGTAGCCCTCGTTCTCCCGGCAGAGGGCGCACTTGGGGTAGCCGGACTGGGGGGCGTTTTTGGCGGCGGCAATGGCCTTGGGGTCCTTCTCCGGCTTGGAGAGGTTGATGGTGATGACCAAATCCCCATACGGGGTGGGGGCGGTCCACATCCTGTCCTTCTCAATCCGGTCCACCCGGATGTAGTTGGAGGAGCGGGCCAGCTGGTAGTAGTAGTCGGTGGCGGCCTGCTTGTCCTTTTCGTAGAGGCTGTAGAACTCCCGCACCACCTGGGAGGGGCGGGGCATCAGGCAGTTCATCAGCTCGGTGTCAAACTGGTCCCGGCCGTCCCGGGTGTCGGGCTCGATAAGGCCCGCCTCGGCGGCGAACTGGCACAGGCGCTCCAGGGGCTCCACCGGGGTGTGGAGCTCCTCCTCCACAGGCTGGGGCTCAAACTCCCGCAGGCCCAGCAGGGCCAGCATCCGGTTGGCGGCATAGGCCTTGTCCTCTGGGGCGATGAGCCCCCGCTGCAGCCCATATTCCAGCAGCCGGCTGATTTCCACGTTGGTATTCGTCTTTTCCATACAGCTACACCCTTTCTCCGGTGGTCTAGGATTTTATTGTACTACAAATCCTGGCAAGACACAATACGATTTGGGCAATCTGCCGGGGCAATTTGCAAATTTCTCCCACCCAAAAACCCCCGGCGGAATTTCCGCCAGGGGCTTGGGCTAGGGCTGGGCGTCCAGCTTCTCCAGCACCTTGGCAATCACCGTCAAGGCGCGGATATAGGTCTCGCTGGCGTCCAGCTGGGTGTTCTGGCCGGGGCCGCCGGTGCCTGCCAGGCCCAGCTCCCGGTACACCTGCTCCACCGGGGCCTTGGCCCAGCTGGGCAGGCTGGCCATGGTCTTGTATTTGGCCTCGTTCTCGTTGTAGACCTTTTGGGCCTCTGCCCGAGCCAGGGCGATGACTTCCGCCTGGGTCATGGTGTCCTCCTCCTCTCCTGTCAGGGCGGGGTAATCCCTGTAGGCCCAGTTGCCGTCAAAGGCCTTGCCGTTTAGCATCAGCCTGTCGGTGAACTGCCACAGGCCCACAGGGCCCTGGTAGTCCAGCTGGCTGTTCCACTGGGCCACCCACTTGTCGAACCTGTCCAGCCGGGGGCTGTTCAGCCGCCCCTCCCACCAGGAGAGGGAGGCGTACACCCCGCAGTACAGCCCGGCGGCCTCTAGGGCCTGGCAATAGGCCACCACGTTGTCGATGAGGGCTTCGCCGCTGGGCAGCGAGCTGTCCTCCACGTCGTACCACACGCCGTAAGGGGGCCTGCGCCCCTGGAGCAGCCGCAGGGTGTGGGCGGCCTCGCTTTGGGCCATGGCCTTCGTCTTGGCATAGGAGTACAGGTACGTCCCCCAGGGGATGCCCGCGGCCTGGCACTTTTTCACGTTGGCCTCAAACTGGGGGTCGTCCTGGTTGGCGTAGTCGCTGCCGTAGCCGCAGCGGATGATGACAAAGTCCACCTGGCCTTGCAGGGCGGCGATGTCCACGCTGCCGTTGAACTCGGAGATGTCTATCCCCCGCTTGGGAAGCGCCATACCGTCACCTCCCCTCTGGGAAAAGCCTTCCCGGCCTATTCTATGCGGCCGGGGGGACAGCTGTCACTGGGGCGGGAAAAAGATGTCCACCGCCTGGGCGGCCTCCCCCCGGGACAGGGGCCGGTACAAGTCCTCGGGCAAGGCGAAGCCCCGGGCCCGGGCCCAGATTTCCCCTGGGGCCTCCCCGCCGCCGGGGCAGCCCTCCCACCGCCACAGGGCCAGGAGCAGCTCCTCCCAGCTCACCGCCCGGCCGGGGAAGAACCGGCCCTGGCCCAGGCCGGGCAGAATCCCCTGGCAGGCGCACCAATCCGCGGCCTGGGCGCAGTAGGAGCGAGGGAAGACGTCGAAGAACAGGCCCCGCCGGGGCGGCTGGGGGCAGCCCGCCACCCGGTGGAGCACCGCCGCCAGCATGGCACGCTCCAAGGGACGGTCCGGGCCGAAGCGGGTGGCCGCCATCCTCAAAAACCAGCCCCGGCTGTAGCAGCGGGCAATGGCCTCCCGGTGGGGGCACGCCTCAATGTCGCAGAAGGGTGTGCCTGGATACACCCGGAATGTCTCCTTGCCTTTCATATCTCCCCCTCTTTCTGGGCATATTCCCCTTATGATGACCTGATTATATCGCAGAAGAAAAGGAGAGTCAACTACATTTTACTAGTGTTTTCTATCGCCAATGTAGTGTAATCTAGTAAAGAAAGGCAAGGAGGGGGCAACGCTGTGGACTGCTTGGAACGCATTCGAACACTGCTGGAGGAGCGGGGCTGGAGCGTCTACCGCCTGGCCCAAGAGGCCGGTGTGCCCCAATCCACCTTGGCCAACTTGTTTTTGCGCAACAACATGCCCACGGTGCCCACCCTGGAGCGCATCTGCCAGGCCCTGGGCATCACCATGGCGGAGTTCTTCTCCCAGCAGCCCACTTTGCCCCCCGAGGAGGAGCTCACCGCCCAGCTGCTGGAGGAGTGGGCCGCCCTTTCCCCGGCCCAAAAGCGCCTGGTGCTGGAGCTGGTCCACCAGCTGGGGCGGCCCTGAAAAATTTTTTCAAAATCAGGGGTTGACGCCGCCGGGAAAACCTGGTATAATCAATACTCGTTACGGGGGCATAGCTCAGCTGGTTAGAGCGCCTGCTTCACACGTAGGAGGTCACAGGTTCGAGTCCTGTTGTCCCCACCACATGATTTGGCAAAGGCTATTCGAGTATCGAGTAGCCTTGTTGTCATAGTTATCTCTTTGTGTATGCGTTCAGCAAGTCACTGAACGCATCAACAAGGAGATACTTCCTTGAAGTTTTTCGTTTTGTTAGCGCAGGTCACAGGATACTTTTTCCTCTGGTTGGGAGTGGCGGCTGATATTTCTCCAAGCCGTTGATACATCCACCAGGTATTCTACAGGCTTTGCCTTACCCATCTCCATCAGGCAACGTGCCGCTAACACGTTGGCTCGCTCACACGGGGACCGTGGTTCTGGCGTAGCTCTTCAGTGAGACTTTGTATTCTCTCCTGTGTTGCTATTCAGTTTTTGGGGGCGCAGGGGGTCGGCTGTCCGGCTCCACCGCGCATATCTTGTCAGTTGAGGCTTTTTGAAAGCTTCACGGCAACAAAAAAGGACCCCGGATAGTACAACACCATCCAACAGTCCTTGAAATTCGGCTAACTTCATGGTATGATAAATCACGCCATGGTTTGGCAGAAAAATCTCCGGGAATCTTTGGGGATAGCGGGTACTATCTTCTTAGATGAGAGTCCTGATGGGAGTTGGCGCTCCTATTGGGACTCGCTGGAGTTTTTTTATTTTATTTTTAATATACGGGTTTATTGTAATCTTTTTTAGGCAATTTGTCAAATAGAACTTTTACCGCCTTTTTTGGGCGGTTTTTTTATTTTCCAAAGATTCCTTCCTCCCTTCCCCCTCTTGATTTACGAAAGTGGGAAGGAAGAAGGAAGGAAAGATACTAAGGTCAATCTAATTAAGGTCTATATATATAGGGTAAAATTCTTTAACTTCTTGAAGTAAAGAAATTTAACCTTTAGAAGTAAAGAATTTTAACTTCTTGAAGTAAAAAATTTTAACTTCTAGAAGTAAAAGGCGCTATTCCTTGACCCTACAGAGGTTCTAATTTACCGTCCTCTTATTACTTATTCAGACACTCCTGCTAAAAGTTTTCTAAACAGATTATATTATGGGATTTAGCTCAGAGTATTGGCATTCTTTTCATTATTCAGATAGTAGAGGTTATCTGTTTTTTCTATGATGTTGCCATTAAAGACTAAGTATGCCGTAGAAACTGTTTTTCGTCGCAATACTTCAGCTTGTAAATCTGGTACTCGTGCAGCACAATGGGTTGTTACGCGCAGCCGCTGGTCCGGTACATCCGCATGCAGGACTTGCTGGTGGAAGTCCTGCCCTCCCCCGCTTTTGCAATTTGCCGAGACGGCGGAAATGTGGTATGATGGAGAAAACACAGGGCATCTGGTTTGCCGGGAGGGAAAGCGCGGATGAGACAGTTTCAACGGGTATTTTTGATCGTTTTGGATTCCCTTGGGATCGGCGAGATGAAGGATTCTCACGACTTTGGGGACGTGGGAGTGGACACCTTCGGCCATATCTGGCAGGCGGCGGGACCGCTTCACATTCCCCACCTGGCCCGTTTGGGCCTGCTGGACCTTCACCCGGTGGAGGGAATGGGCCCCGGGGAGGCCCCCCAGGGCAGGTACGCCCGGCTGGAGGAGACCAGCCGGGGCAAAGACACCATGACGGGCCATTGGGAGATGATGGGCCTGAACGTGAAGACGCCCTTCCGCACCTTTACGGAAACAGGCTTTCCCCCGGAGCTGATCGCCCAGCTGGAAGCCCGCTGCGGAAAGCGGGTCACCGGCAACAAGAGCGCCAGCGGCACCGCCATCCTGGATGAGCTGGCGGAGGAGGAACTGCGCACCGGCGCCATGATCGTCTACACCTCCGCCGACTCGGTGCTCCAGATCTGCGGCCACGAGGAGAAGTTCGACCTGGAGAACCTGTACCGCTGCTGCGAGATCGCCCGGGAGCTGACTCTCCGGGACGAATGGAAAGTGGGCCGAGTGATCGCCCGCCCCTACCTGGGGGAAAAGCGGGGGGAATTCGTGCGCACCAGCAACCGGCGGGACTACGCATTGAAGCCCTTTGGGAAAACCGTCCTGAACGCTCTCCAGGAACACGGGCTGGACGTGCTGGCTGTGGGAAAGATCCACGACATCTTCTGCGGGGAAGGCATTACGGAAAGCTGGCACTCGGACAGCTCGGTCCACGGCATGGAGCAGACGGTGGAACTTACCCGGCGGGACTTTCACGGTCTGTGCTTTGTGAACCTAGTGGACTTCGACGCCAAATGGGGCCACCGCAGGGACCCTGCAGGGTACGCCCGGGAGATCCAGGCCTTTGACCAGGGGCTGGGAAACTTGCTGGGGGTCCTGGAAGAGGAAGACCTGCTCCTGCTCACGGCGGACCACGGCAACGACCCCACCTACACCGGCACCGACCACACCCGGGAAGCGGTGCCCCTGCTGGCGTGGACGCCGGGCATGGCGGGAGGCAGGCTGCCGGATCAGGACAGCTTCGCCGTCATCGGGGCCACCATTGCGGAAAACTTCGGGGTGCCCATGCCCCAAGGCACCATCGGCAGTTCCCTGCTCTCTCTTCTCACCTAACGCGTAGCACAACAAAAGAACCAGGCCCTCCTTCGGGAGAGTCTGGTCCTTCTTTTATTCTGTATTCCGGTTCCTCCAGCCCGACCCGCGGCAGGCAGCATGTTTCAACCCTCGGTAATGGCAATCTTGATCACACCATCCAGCCGGTTTTCGAACACCTCATAGGCTTTCTCAATTTGAGACAAGGGGTAGCGGTGGGTGATCAAGGGAGTGGTGTCCAGCTTCCCCTGCTGGATCAGGGAGAGGATTTCAGCGCAGTCGCAGCCGTCCACGCCGCCGGTTTTGAACGTCAGGTTCTTTCCGTACATCTGGGGCAGAGGCAGGGTTTGGTCCTCCTCGTAGAGAGCCACCACTGTCACAACAGCGTTGGGACGGGCGCACTTCCAGGCAAGCTGGAAGGTGTCCCGGCCGCCGGCCACCTCCAGCACCACGTCAGCTCCCCCGTGGTCGGAGTTCTCCCCCACAAACTGCTGGCACTCCTCCGGACGGCAGACCAGCACCTGGGGGTAGTGCTCCCGGACAAACTGCCGTCTTGCTTCCTCCCGCTCGCAGACAGTAACCCTCCTGGGGCTTTTCAGCAAGGCACACAGCAGGGTGCAGATGCCCGTGGGCCCCGCGCCGATGATCAGCACCGTGTCCTCCGGCCGGATCTCCGAAATGCGGGCCGCCCAAAACCCGGTGGCCAGAATATCCCCCACAAACAGAGCCTGCTCGTCCGTGACCCCCTCCGGGATCTTGTTCAGGCCCTGGTCGGCGTAGGGCACCCGGACGTACTCCGTCTGGCCGCCGTCGATGCGGCAGCCCAGGGCCCAGCCCCCGTTTTCGTCGGTGCAGTTGTTCACAAAGCCCCGCTGGCAGAAAAAGCACTGACCGCAGAAGGTCTCCACATTGACCGTCACCCGGTCGCCGGGACGGAACGTATGGACATCGCTGCCCACCTGCTCCACCACCCCCACCATCTCGTGGCCCACGGTGATGCCCGGCACGGCCCGGGGCACGCTTCCATGCTTGATGTGCAGATCGCTGGTGCAGATGGAGCTCAGGGTCACCCGCACAATGGCGTCCCGGGAATGCCGCAGCTCCGGTTTGGGCTTGTCCAACAGGGCGAATTTTCCCTGTTCCAGATAGGTCAAGGCTTTCACAGCCACCCCTCCTTGTTTTCAGTCCTCAGATGTGGTTTTTGCGCCTTCATTATACACGATCTTCCCCCTCCCCGCAACGGTCCGGAAAAAGCGGGCCCTGCCCTCTGCCGTGGGAGAGAAAGGGACCTTCCCAAACAGAAACGGCCGGAAGCGCAGCGCTCTCCCGGCCATTCCTATTGATGGGTCATTGCCCATACTTCTGGTCAAACCCCATTAAGATGCTGGCAGCCTGGGCCCGAATAGCCGTGCCGCCCCCATCGATGGTGCCGTCCTCATGACCGTTGATCAGCCCGCTGCCGTTGGCCCACCGCATGGCCGTTACAGCCCAAGTCTGAATCTTTCCCCCGTCGGGGAACCGGGAAAGGTCCCCTTGGGCGGTCAGGTCGCAGCCCTTGTATTTGGCATAGTTATAGAGCATCTGGGCAAATTCTTCTCGGGTGATTTCCTTCTGGGGACGGAAGGTGTTGTCTTCAAATCCTGCCGTCACCTGGGTCTCCTCCGCCCAGGAAATGGCATCGGCAGACCAGTCCTGGGGAAGGTCGCTGAAGGAAGCCTGGCCCGTTACGGAAGGCTTACCCTCCAGGTTATAGAGGATCTGGACAGCCTGGGCGCGGGTCAACTTCCAGCTGGGGCTGAACACATCCTTGGTCTGGCTGGTGCCTGCCATAATGCCCTTTTCGTAAACATAGTCCACCGCCCGGAAGTACCAGGCGTCACCCTTCACATCGTCGAAAGGTTCATAGGCTATTACATACACGGCGGCCCCATTGGGTTCAAAGGTCACCAGTTCCTGTTTCTCTTGGAAGGTGGCGCGGCACAAGGTGACGCCACCCTGCTGGTCCAAGCCCCACACCGTCACATGGCTGGCTTTCTGGCCCTGGGCCAGCTGATGGGACAGGGCCACCGAAACACAGCCTTGGGAAAGCTCCTCCAGCACCGTGGAACCGCATACCACGGATACACGGAACACCGGGGCTTCGCCAGCCGCCTCCTGTTGCTGGGAAGTCAGTTCCGTCCCCGCCACAGGGGCCAGCGTCAGCTTTACGCTGCCCGAGGCTTCGGTTAACGCCTCGCCGCGCAGGGTGACAGACCCAGCGGAAGAGGAAACGGTCAAAGCGGCGCGGCTATCCTCCCCCAGCTTGTTCAGGGAATCTGCCGGCAGGGTCACCTCCATGGCGGAGAAGCTGGTGCCGGACAGCTCTATCTCCACGGCAGGCGCGGTCCCGGCAGCCTGAGCGACCTGAAGCGCTTGACCCACTGCCTTGTCCGCCACCTGACCGCTCACCTGGGCCGTGGCAGTGCCTCCTGAAACCGAAGGCTTCACCTGGGTGGTCACAGTGGTGACACCGTCGGAAGTGGTGGGCTGATTGGAGCCGGGAACGCCGCTGCCCGTGTCAGAAGAGCCGCCCGAGGGGGTCTCGGACTCGCTTGCGGGTTCCAGCAGGTACTCTCCCCCTGCCGCTACAGGGAATGTTACGGCGCTCTGGGTGTTGACAGCCTCCACAAGCTTGCCGCCACAGGTCACCTGGGCAGTGAATCCACAGGGGATAGTCAAGGTGGGCTGCAGGGTTTCCACCACATCGCCTCCCTGGACGCTGACTCGTACAGTTTCCCCTTCCTGGCGGATCTCCAGCCCGGCGAAGAAGTAGCCCGCTAGACCCGTCTGACTTTTCTGGAAGGTCCAAGAGCCCATCTCCTGCCCTTGGTCGTCATCCAACCGGATAACTTTTGCCTCCGTGGTATTGTCCCCAAACGCGATGCCGGAAAGCTGAAGTTCCTCCGCGTCAGCGTTGACGATCTGGGTGGGCAGGTCCCAGTCGGCGGTGAGGTAGTTGGCTTCCGTTTCACCAAAGACCATGGGAGCGGCGAACGTGGCCATGGCAGTCTCCCCCACCTGTTCCGGCAGAGACGGCGTGCCGTTGGCCACAAACTCCTTCCACCGGGGGTTGGTGACCACCTTGGTCCGGCTGTCTTTCTTCACCCTGGGAGCAATGGAGGTGACAAGATCCTTAAACTCAAACTGGCTTCTCATATGGAAGGCCGCATCGTACAGCTGGTTGAGATATGTTCCGGGGTCTTCTGCCGCCCCCTTCTTTTCCACCTTTTTGCCAAAGTAATTTTTGTAAAAATAGAGGGTGCCGCCGCAGCTTACGTCAAAATCCGTGGTGTTGCCGATAAAGTTGCTGTTGTAAACCCGGAAGTAATAGGAACTGAGAAGGGAATTCAGGGAAAGCACCTGGACCGCTGTTCCGTTTTCCAGGAAGATGTTGTTCTGCCAGTAATTCCCGTTGATGCCGTTGGTGACAGTTTCAATATCCACCTTGGCAGCCACTGTATTGCGGACAAACACGCTGTTGAGGGGATTGATAGTCCCCCGGGAGCCGTCCAGAGCCAGGGCGTAGTCCTGGAAGGTGGAATTGCACACCGAAGTGCTTCCTCCAAATACCGCAGCGGTATTCACACCCTCTCCCAAATAGTGGATCTGGTAAATGCCCCCTATGGTATTCCCCTTCAAATCGATGCCGCCCCGCAGCTTGGCATAATTGCCCTGAATGGCAAAATTCACGGCGCTGCCGTTCTTTGCTGCCGGCAGCTCAATTGTGCCCTCATATGTGTGGCCTTGTTTCAGGTGGAGCTCGATCTGGTCCTGGGAATTAACTTTGTCCCATTCCTCCCGCAGCCGCCGATTCACTTCCTCCACCGTATCACAGTCCGTGCAGTCAATGATGGAAGGCTGGTATTTCCAGGTGTGAACCTGAATGGTCACCGTTTCCGTGGTGGTTTCTCCCCCGGCGGTGATCTGAACCGTAACCTTCACCAGGTCGGAGCCCACATAGCCTTCCTTGAAATATAGGGGAGCCCATGTGCCGTCGGAAAAACCGGAAGTGATGTGAGAGGTTCTGTCTCCCGTTTCCGACCAGCTGAACGTCTCTTCATCCCCCCACAGATGCTCCAAAGCCATGTCAGTCACCTGGAGCTTTACCACACCGGAAGGCGCCTTCACAAAGTAGTAACCTCCTTGAGCGTCCTCGGTTTTCTCTCCCGCCACAACCTGAATTTTCCGGAAAAGCCGCCTGGGATTGGAGGGGTTCGCCTCACCCTGGGTATCGCATCCCATGTTGCTGTTTTCCTCGTTGATCTCAAACGCGCCGGGAGTATCCGGGTCCAGGGAGATGCCCACCAGGTACTGCTTTCCTCCCACCTCCACATAGACGCCGCCGGTTGAGGGAGAATAGTCCACAGAGGCCCCTGCCGCGTAATACCTGTCCCCCTGCTTCAGGCTCAAGTTCAGCCAGTTCCGGTTTTCCTCGGGCTGAGGAAGGGTCACTTTCAGGTCGTAGTTCTGGGAATTCGTGGAACATTCCACCCAGGAAATAAGACTCTCCTCCAACGGGGTGGCATCATCCAGCATCACCTGGAACTGCCCTGTTTCTTCCTGGGTGAAACCGCCCTCTTTCAAGAACCACAGCTCCTTTTCCGCGGGAAGGTCATAGTAGTTCACCTGGGAAACAAAGGTTTCCTCTGAACGGTTTTGGGAGGTAAAGACGCCGCACTGGGGCAGAACCACGGAGAAGGGGATTGTCTGGGAAGAGCCCATTGCGGTAAACCTAAGGGAAGCGGAACCCAGGCTTCGGCTCTCCAGCTCAAACACCGGCACCTCCTCATTTCCCACAGTAACCGTCCCGCTGCGCACTACATTCAGCATATCGGAGTTGGTGGATTCCAAATCGGTCACATAGGAATAGCCAGCCTGCGCGGACCCGTACCGCAGGACCACCACCTGGTTCGTACCCAGCTGCAGCTGGGATAGATTCAAAGTCCACCAGGAGGCGGGTTCCTCCAGGCTGGGTCTGCCGCTGCCGTCAAACCGGAGCGACGCCGTTTCCAGATGGCTCCCCCCGTTGACGAGATAGATCCCGTTGCTCCAGGCGCCCGTTTGTCCCACGGGGGTGAAGTTCAGCTGGAGCTTCATATCCTCTTTGGCAGACTCGCTCACCTGAAATTTCAGGACTTTCCCCCCTTTCATCAGGGAGAAAGTCACCTCGTCTTCCATAGAATTGGAAACAGGGGTCCCATTTAATGTCACGGAAACAGAACTCTCGCTTATTTCCTGGGGACACACATAGTAGAATGTGCGGGAGGTCTCGGTGTAGGTAAATGTGTCAAGGTAGGATTCCGCGGTCAAAGCTTCCCCGGAGGAAAAACCATTTTCCGGGACTACAACAGACACCGGGAGGGAATAGGTCTGGCCGCCCGCTGTCACGGAGAATTCGGTCTCCCCAACCTTGCTCCCGGCTTCCGCCAGATAATAGCCCTTGTAAGAATCCGGAAGGCTGGGGTCGGGTTTTAAAGCGGCCACATCGATGTCTAGGGATGCCACTGAGTCCTGCTCAATCCTCTGTCCATCCACGAAAAAGACCAGCTGGATGGCGCCGCGCACAGGGAGACAAAGCTGCCCTTCCGAAGAGGGCTCCTGGTTGATGGTTGGCGCCAGCTCTCCCGAAGAGTCCTCTTCCAAGTAATAGGTTTGGAAAGTCAGCGCGCTTTCCGCCCATGCTCCCACAGGAAACCAGACCACAAGCAGGCAAACGGCCAGCAGCAAAGACCCCGCGCGAAGAAGTTTGTTCATGTTCATTCCGCCTTTCTCCCTCTTTTGAGAAGTCCAAAGTATTTCTCCCGAGCTGGGGCAAATAGCGCCCCCACCCCGCCAAATTCCTTAATATTTCTATTGTAACTTTCTCCCCGCGGGATGTCAATGGGTCGTGGTCTGCGTCAAGAATTTTCCGCACTTTAGTTTGCAGACTCTGTGGTGAATGAAGTCAGCCAGCAATGGAGGTGTCCTCAAGGGCTGCCTCCAGGTGCTTCATATTCATGTACTTCTTGTTGCCCCACTGGGTGCCGGCCACATGACGCAGTCGGGCACAGACCAGCATAAGAGCAGAATTGCCGTCCGGGAAACTGCCAACCACACGGGTGCGGCGGCGGATCTCCCGGTTTAACCGCTCAATGACATTGTTGGTGCGAATACGTGTCCAGTGTTCGCTGGGAAAATCGCAGTAGGTCAGCGTTTCCTCGATGCCATCTTCCACCTTCTTGGCGGTCTCTTTCAGCTTCATGGAGCGCAGTTCCTCCACCACCGCCTTAGCCTTTTCTCGGGCGGCTTTCTTGCTTTCCTGGGCGTGGATGGCCTTGAGCATTTTGGCTACCAGCTTCACCTTGGAGCGAGGCGTGACTGAGAACACATTGCGGTAAAAGTGGACGGTACACCGCTGGTATTTGGCCTCAGGGAATACTTCTCCTACAGCCTCCTGCATACCAAGTGGTTTTCGGGAGACAAAGAGAGCCCTGGCAATCGCCAGGGCTCTCTTTTTTCATTGACACCCGACACTCCTTTTTCAGGGGAATCTCCATAGTGATGGAAAAAGTTGGTTTGTGAAGATGAAAGAACCGTGCCAGCAAGGCGAATCAACCTTTTTCTTCTGCGAATGTTACGGACTCTCCATTGACCAGCAGAGTATAGTCCTGGTCCAACCCGCTCAAATAGGCGCAGCAATAATAAAAGGTGCCGCCTGAGGCTTTGTGTTCCCAAGAGACAAAAGAAGTGTTTTCGCTGTCTGTTATCTCAATTTCTTGTCCCTCCAAGTCAATGGTGTTCGCAACTAAATAATAGTCTGAGGAATTGGCATAACGGTACAGGGAAACAAGAACCTTGGGGCTGCCTGCCACGATACTGCTAACTATTTTTGTTTCCAATCCGGTGCCTATTTTCCATGTATCCCCATCCTTTGGTAAAATGGTTACAGCACTGTTGGCACCACCATCCTGCGACACAACCAGGGTGGAGTAGGCACCTTCCGTTACAGCATCAATTTGTCCAAAATGGTTTGCCTGATAGGCAGCCTGCGGGTTGGGATATGACAGCACTCTACCCTCCAAAAAAAACAGGAACAAGAAGGAAAGCACAGCTGTGCACAGCCCTACCAATGCGGGAAAAATCGCCCCTCGCTTCATTTTTGAAGCGCTCTTTTTACTAAGCTTCACCCCAAAGGCAAAAATCAGCACAAACAGCACAACCGCTATACTGCCGTTTAACACATAGAGCATTTCTATAGTTCACCTTCTTATATATTTAATACTTTAATACGATGGACTAGGAGAAGTAGAAGATTGGGAAGCCCCCATAATTAAAAGGAGTATCGTAAGGAAAGGGCCGCCAATACTAAGATTCGTATATTGGCTCCACTCTCCAGTATCCAAATAGTTAATAGAAGAAGACTCAATTCCGGCTAGCAAGTGTGGTAAATCAATTTTAACCCCAAATTCACTGGCTGTATCGCTACTATTATTCACTAGATCATATATTCCTGTATCTCCAAGCCCTAATCTCAAGTCAATAGTCAAAAATTGGTATTAAATTTAAGTCCTACTGTAGAATCAAGTACGTTACCAAGGTCATGCTCAAGGTAAACAGAAATGGGCCGCGATGAATCCCCGGTTTCATTTACAACCGTCTTGGTTCTTGTACCAGTGGTATATGTTCCTATGAGAAAGTTAAACGGAACACTTTGCTCAGTAGATATAACTGCCGAGTAGGACGCACCGAAAATCCCCGAAGTTTTTCCCGCCGGTCTTACAGAGGCAGAACTACTCCCCCCATCGTTGATAAGCATGAGGCGATTGTTTCCTGCTTCGCCGGAGGGGCCGCATATTTCAATACCCATTATAGCAAAATGAGAGCGACACCATTCTGCGATTCAGCCAACCAATTACCAGAATAGTTGGGTGAAAACTGTTCATTACGGTATGTAAGAATCAGACTCCGCGAACTATGCTTTTGGGCTGCTCTTGCCGGTTGACATTCCTGATTTATTCACCACTATAGCCAGCGGGAGGATCTCCATAATACGTAGCATACCTTTGCGCTTCCGATAAGAATCGATCATACTCCTCTTGTGATATAAAGCCGGTTTCAAGATTGTATTGCTGATTCTCCAAAAATTCCTGATACCTCACATCAATATCCGCAGGAATTTCTTCATTCACCTGATCTATCAGTTGGATCAGTTCATTATGGGAAATCCTTTTTGTCCCATCTGAACTTGTATACACATCATCGGTTGTTTTAGAAAAGGCTGTTGCACTATCCACTGGATAGATACCGCGGGTATCACCAGACAAATAGTAGTAATCCCCTTCTGTGTTAAAGCTTCCGCCCATCTGAGGTTTGTAAAGAAATAGTAAGTAGGTTTCATCTACCTCTAAAGTAGGAGCATCCTCCCATATCATATTCACACCATTGGCTTCGCCCCCGGGGATTCTAACAGCAGCTATTTGTTCTTCATTATCTGGAGCAACGCCGCGACAGGTATCCGAAATTTGAAAATAATATTCTGTATAATTCATCGTCCCCCCTTCCACGGATTGAATACAAAATCCGGGAGAAATTTCTTTCAGAGTACCTATTGCTACTAAATTGGACTCTTCTGCAATTTCTTCTACTGTCATTTCCGGTAAACTCGCGTTCATATGAATTTCCATTGCTTCACTATCCGATTCACTATCTGCTTCACTATTTGCTTCATTCACTTCTTCATTCAGAGAAAGCGATTCGTTTTTTGAGATTTCATTTGAATTCTCATCAGCTAGATCAAGTTTTCCAAAAACTGCAACTAATAAAACAGTTACTAAAGCAACTGCAAAACAAGTTATGAAAATCCTAATGTGTCCCGGCCGTTTTAACATATGCTTTTTCATACTATTCCTCTCCCTTTCATATGCTTTTTTATACAAGAAAGGGTTCCTCCCAAAGAGGAACCCTTCTTTCTTTCTTTCCCTTCTCAACCGAAGAAGGAGAACATGACGAACACGGAGGAGAGCAGGGAGGAAACCAGGCTCACCACGGTAATCTGGGTGTTGATGGAGGGGCCGGCGGTGTCCTTGAAGGGGTCGCCCACGGTGTCGCCAATGACGGCCGCCTTGTGGGAGTCGCTGCCCTTGCCGCCCTCGGCGCCGGCCTCGATGTACTTCTTGGTGTTGTCCCACAGGCCGCCGGCGTTGGACATGAACAAAGCCAGCAGCAGGCCGCTGACGATGTTGCCCAGCAGGAAGCCGCCAATGGCGCTGGGGCCGCCGATGAAGCCTACGATGATGGTGGCGATGATGGTCATCAAACCGGCGGGGATCAGCTCCCGCAGGGAGCCGGAGGTGGCGATGTCAATGCACTTGTCGTACTCGGGCTTAACGCCGGCCTTGCCTTCCCGCAGGCCCTTGATGGTGTTGAACTGCCGGTGGATTTCCGCCACCATGCGCTGGGCGTTTTTATCCACGCCCAAAATCAGCATGGCGGAGAACACGGCGGGCACCACGGCGCCCACCAGCACGCCGAAGAACACCGTGGGGCTCATGATGTCAAAGCCGGTAATCAGCTCCCGGCCGGCGGCGGCCAAGGCGTTGTTTGCCTCGCTCATAAAGGCGCCCAGCAGGGAGATAACGGTCAAACCGGCAGCGCTGATGGAGAAGCCCTTGGTCACAGCCTTCACCGTGTTGCCGGCGCTGTCCAGCTCGTCGGCGGTGCGGATGGTCTCCTCGCCCAGGCCGCCCATTTCCGCCAGGCCCCGGGCGTTGTCCACAATGGGGCCGTAGGCGTCGTTGGAGATAATCATGCCCACAATGGACAGCATGCCCACCGCGGCCATGGAGATGCCGAAGATGGCGTAGCCCTCGCCCATGGGCTCGCAGAGCTTATAGGCCACCAGGGCAGAGACGGCGATGCCCACCATGGCGGGCAAAGCGGAGATAAAGCCGTAAGAAATGCCGGAAAGCACCGTAAACGCCGGGCCGGAAGAGGAGGCGTGGGCCACCTTCTGCACAATGGGCTTGGTGTCGTCGGTGAAGTAGTCGGTGGTGATGCCGATGATAACGCCCACCAGCAGGCCCACAGCGGCGGCGCCCCAAATGCGCCAGGAGAAGCCGGGGAACACTGCCGTGGCAATGGCGGTGAGCACCAGGTAGATAGCGGTGGTCACGTATGTAGAGGAGTTCAGCGCGCTGGTGGGGCCCTTCTTCCCCACGCGGGCGGTGGCAATGCCGATGATGGAGGCGAACAGCCCCAAAATGGCGTAGCAGAACACCATGCTCACGTTGTTAAAGCCCGTGCCGGAGAGGGACTGGGCAATGACCAAAGCGGAGGCCATGGCAGCCACGTTGGAGTCGAACAGGTCGGCGCCCATGCCGGCCACGTCGCCCACGTTGTCACCCACGTTGTCGGCGATGACGGCGGGGTTGCGGGGGTCATCCTCGGGGATGCCTAGCTCCACCTTGCCGGTGAGGTCGGCGGAGACGTCGGCGGTCTTGGTGAAGATGCCGCCGCCCGCCTTGGCGAACAGGGCCAAAGAGCTGGCGCCAAAGGAGAAGCCCAGCAGAATGCTGGAGTCGCCGGTGACCAGCAGCACGGCGGCCACGCCCAGCAAAGAGCAGCCCACCACCAGCAGGCCCATGACGGCGCCGCCCCGGAAGCCGATTAAAAAGGCGGGCTTAATGCCCTTCTGGGCGGCCTCGGCGGTGCGGCCGTTGGACAAGGTGGCCACCAAAATGCCGATTTTGCCGGCAATGGCGGACAAAGCCGTGCCACACAGGTAGGCAATGGCCATGGAGATGTTGTCTACAAAGCCGCCAGTCCAGATGGGGGAAGGAAGCAGCACCAAAATGACAATGGCCGCCACCCCGGCGAACTTGGCCAGCACCAGGTACTCCCGGCGCATAAAGGTGTTGGCGCCCTGTTTGATCAGCAAGGACACCTCTTGGATTTTGGCGTTCTCGGTCTTTTGCTTTTTCACCCACAAATACAGGTAGGCGGCAAAGGCAAAGGCCAAGGCGACGCACAGGAACGACAGGCCGTAAAACAGGCCCAGTTGGGTCTCGTTCATAGAAATCACCTAACCCTTCTCAATAGTAAATTTTAAATGTTTGAACGGGAGGTGAAGCCTGCTTCCCAGCCTGCCCAGAGGCGAAAAAAAGCGGCTCCCGAAGGGTGGGAGCCGCTTGCCGCCTAGAAAAGTGCCGCCCCTTCCGGCGGGGGCGCGCCCTTGCTTGCCGCGCAAACTCGGAATAAATAGGGTTGCTTTCGCTCCCTATGACAGACTCCACCACTTATTCCACAATACAGTATAATCCCGGCACTGTCAAACGTCAACACTTTTTTGTTACGTTTTTTTGAAATCCCCGGCAATTTCACAACAAGCGGGCCTAGACCGCCAAGGTTTCCTTCAGCAGGGCCGCGGCCTGCTCCACGCTGGCCTGGTCCGGCAGGATGACATACAGCTCCTGCCCGGGCATGGAGTACGTCTCCCGGTAAGCGCTGTAGCCGCTGGCGGTGTAGGTTTCCACCTGCCAGTCCCCGCCCATGGCGGAGGCCAAGGCCAGCACCTGGTCTTGGGGGAGGTTCGTCTCAAAGTTGCCCTCCACCGCCTGAAGCAGGCTGGAAAAGCCGCCCAGCACCGCCGGGGTGGAGGCCTTCTCCACCACCGCCCGGATGACCTCCATCTGGTTTTGGGCCCGCTGGTAGTCCCCCTCGGGGAAGCTCATCCGCTCCCGGGCAAAGGCCAACGCCTCGATGCCTGTCAGCTGGTTGTAGCCCTGCTGGTAGGTGCGGATGTTCTCCACGGTGAACTCCCGGTCGGAGTAGACGCTGACGCCTCCCAGGGCGTCAATCACCTCCACAAAGCCGGTGAAATTCATCCGCAGGTAGTAGGCGATATCCACCCCGTACAATGTCTCCAGGGCGTCCACCGAGGCTTCCACCCCGTAGATGCCCGCGTGGGTCAGCTTGTCCATGGCGCCCCCTGTCTGGGAGAAGGACACGTAGAAATCCCGGGGCGTGGCCAGCAGGAACAGGCGCTTTTCCCGGGTGTTCACCGCCGCCAGGATGTTCACGTCGCTGCGGGCCAAGGTGGACACCGGCCCAAAGGTATCGCTGCCGCTGAGGTAGACCACGAACCGTTCCGGGGCCTCCTGGGGGACAGAGGGCAGCGGCGCCTCCTCCTCCACGTACAGGGAGCCCACCTGCCGCATGCCTGTTTCCGTCCACTCATAGCCCCGGGCGTCGGAGAGGCTCTGCTGATAGGCCACCTCCAGCACAGCGGCCTGGCGCTCTCCCTTCCCCAAGGCGTCCGCCAGGGCAAAGGCCGTGGGATATTCCTGCCAGGGGGGCTCCTGGCCCAAGGCCTGGCCCACCAAGGCGAGGCTGCCCGCCCCGGCCTCCACGCCGCCGTAGGCGTAGCCCGCTGTGTCCTCCAAGGTCTGGGCGGGGTCGTCCTCCAGGACGTAGACGCCTATCTCCCGCTGGGGCGTGGCGGGCTGGGCCATCTGGTCCAGGGCGTCCTTGGCCTGGCGCACCCAGAACATCCCCAGGGCGGCCACCCCCACTAGGAGCAGCGCTACCACCCCGCCGGTTATCCACAGGGTTTTCTTGGCGGCGGGCTTCACAGGGCCACCCCCTTCCCCTCATAGGCCGAGGGCGTCAGGAAGGTGAGCTCCAAAGGCAGCAGGGAAAGCTGCTCCCCAATGCGGCGCTGGCGCTCCAAGGCGTCGGCGTCGTTGAGGGCCAAGGTGGCCTCCCGGCTGTAATAGCCCCGGCCCAAAAAGCCGTCGAACCCCGCCAGCACCGCCTGCCGGGCGCCGCACCGGGCCAGCAGCTTTAAGAGCATCAGCCCGGCGTTGTCCGCCACCATGGGGTCGCCGTTCAGGTAGCGGTCGTAGTCCACCAGCAGGCAGTCCGGGTCCGCCCGGGCCGCCAGGTTAGAGGTGAACACCCGCCGCACCCCGGGCAGCTCCCGCAGCCGTGCCCCGGCGATGTCCAGGCGCTTGTGGCTGCTGACAAAGCACACCTCCACCTGGAACTTGGGGTCGGCAAAGTTCACTGCCAGCACCAGGGGATGCTCCCGCTGGATGAAGCCCAGCACCTGTGCCTCCCGGGTGCGCAGGCTCTCCCCCGGGGCCAGCACCAGCAGCTTCCGCCCCGCCATGAGCCCCGCCAGCTCCTCCACCGCCCGGGTGTCGTCGATTTGGCGGCTTTGGTGGCGGGCGTACAGCCGGCGCACCAGGGCCTTGTCAAACTCCACCCGCTGGCCCTGGGGGATGGCCCGCAGGATGCTCTCCATGTCCTGCATGGTCAAGGTCTGCTTGTTGATGAGGTAGGCGGCGTAGTTGGGGTGGCAGGCGTGGCTGGCCGCCAGGTGGTAGGCCATGGAGTAGCCCCACTGGTACTCCCGGCGCAGGGGGGCGATATACTCGTCGTAAATGTCCATCACCATGCCCACGTTGTACCGGGACTGGATGTTCTGGTTGATATACCGGGTGATAAGCTCCGTGGGGAGGTTCCCCGCGCCCCGGCCCATGCCGTAGACAGAGGAGTCCAAAATCAGCTGCCGCTTGGCCTGGATGCCCAGCAGCACCTGGGCGTTGGAAAAGGCCAGCTGCAGGTTGTTGTGGCCGTGGAAGCCAAGGCGGATGGCGGGGTCCATGTTCTCGTGAATCAGGTGGAACTGCCGGGTGACTTGGCCGGGGTACATGCTGCCCAGAGTGTCCACCATGTAAAAGGCGAAGGGCCGCAGGCGGTTGACCCGCTCCACCAGGCGCAGCAGCTCCATGTCCGAATAGAAGGCGGTGCCCACCGGCTGGAAAAACACCTGGTAGCCCTTGTCCAAAATGGCGGCGGCCCAGCAGAAGGCCCGCTCCGCGTCCTCCCGGCGGAAGGTCAGCCGCACCCCGGAGATGCCCCCCGGCCTACACGGGGGCAGCTGCTGGGGGGAGAGCTCCTTCTCCCCCATGGCTATCATGGCCACGAACATGGCGCGGGGCTCCCGCTGGGGCAGCAGGGGCAAGATGGCCTCCGGCCCGCCGTAGAGGGAGCAGTCCTCGTCCCGGGGGCGGCTGGTGAGGAAGCCGCACTCCACAATCTCTACGCCGCCGGCCTCCAGCTTATCCAAAATAGAGGCGATGGCGTGGCGGCCAAACTCCCAGTTGTTCACATAGCCCCCGTCCCGCAGGGTGCAGTCCAAGATTTGCACGCCCATTAAATCTCCCCCTTTCGCAGCTTTTCTCGCAGCACGGCGCGGACGTACTCCAAGTCCTTGGGTGTGTCCACCGAAAGGCTTTTGGCCTGGACGGGAATCATTTGCAGCCGCTTGCCGTGCTCGATAAACCGCAGCTCGTTGATGTCCTCCACAGCCTCCAAAGGGCCCCGGGGGGCGCTGTCAAAAAAGGCCAGGGCCTCCTTGGTGTAGGCCAGCACCCCCAGGTGCTTGTAGAACTGGTAGTCCACGCTGGCCTTGGGGTGGGGGATGGGGCTGCGGGAAAAGAACAGCGCCCGGCCTGTCTCATCGGCCACCACCTTGATGTTGGTCTCGTCCACCGCCTCCACCGGGGAGAGGATGGGCGCCATCAAATTGGCGGCGAAAAAGCCCTCTGTGCTGGAGGGCACCACCTGGTCGATGACCTGGGGGTCGATAAGGGGCTCGTCCCCGTTGACGCAGACGTACACGTCCCCCTCCAGGGACTGGGCGGCCTCCCACACCCGCTGGGTGCTGGTGGGGCACCGGGGCGAGGTCAGTTTGCAGGGGATTTGGTACGCCCCGCAGGCCTCTTGGATGGCCGGGTGGTCCGTGGCCACCCACACCTCCGCAAGGCGCCGGGCTTTTTTCACCTGGTGGTACACCCACCAGAGCATGGGGCGGCCGCACAGGTCCGCCAGGGGCTTCCCCTTAAACCGGGTGGAATCGTACCGGGCGGGGATGATGGCAATGGCGCGCATAGTGTTCCTCCTTTGTGTGCCGGTAAAAAAATATCGCGAACACGTCCTATGGGACGTGGCATTCTCTTTTATGGGGCAGCCGGCCGCGGAAGCTTCCCGTTCTACGTTTCGCTTTTCAAGGCCGCGGGACGTTGCGCCTCCTTGCCTGCCGGCACGGCAGTGGAGAAAGCGCCGGGCGGCGCCCACCGGGCACCAGCGCCCCCGCAATCCTTTTGAAAGAAAGCAACCGTCCTGGGGACGCACGGCGAAAGCTTTCTATCTGTCTTCCTCTTACTTTTCCAGCTGGCCTACATGCCCTGTTTTTCCTTTCCACAGGCCTGCCAGGGCCCGCAGGGGCTTTGTGACCTTCCAGCTGGTGGAGCTCTCGTAGAGCTGGGCCACCCGGCGGCCCTCGGCCTCCAGCTGGGCCTGGGTAAAGCCTCCCGCCGCTTTGGGCGGCGCTTTCCCGGCAGGGGCTTTCCTCTGGCGCTCGGCCTTGTAGAGGTTCCAGTTCTCCAGCAGCCGCTGGGACCACAGCTCCAGCGCCGGGCCGCTGACCACCTCAAAGCCCTCTGGGGCGGGGAGGTTTCGTTTGCAGCAATTCTCCCCGTCGTGGAAGTCGTAGCACAGCACGCTGGGCAGGTGGACGGTGACGCCCTCCCGGGTTTGGCGGCGGCCGTTCATCTGAAAGCCAAAGCGGGTGATGAGGAAATCCCGCAGCCGCTCCGCCAGCGGCAGGAAGGCCCGGTTGTAGATGTGGTCCTCCCGGTAGGAGTCCAGCAGCGCCCGCACCACATAGTGCCGCGGCAAGGCCCCAAAGCACAAGGTGGAAAGGCTCTCCCCATCGGCGAAGCCGAAGAAGCAGGGCTCCATGCGGCGGCTCTTTAAGCGCAGCTGGGGCAGGGCCTCCGGCGCCAGGACGATGCCGCCCCGCTCCCACAGGGCCAGCAAGGAGAGGTACTCCTCCACATACTGCCAGCGGCCCTGCTCCGCCGCCTGGCGCAGATGCTCCGGCACCTCCTCCCTTTCCAGCCAGCTCTCCCCGGGCTCCAGCACCTCCGCCAGGGGGAAGTGGCGGCCGATGGCCTCCCGCAGCTCCGGGGGCAGCTCCCGGCGGCAGTGGGCGCAGATGAGCACGTCGGGCACCACGGGGGTGTCCAGGTAACCCAGCAGCTTGGCGGTTTCCCTGTCCTCTTTCAGGTAGGGGTTTAAGCGGAAGTCCGCCTCGAACTCGTGGAGCAGGCCGATGAAGTCCGGCAAAAACAGGGGCCGGGACTGGGTCATGTTCCACAGCAGCTGCCGGGCGGTGGAGTACACCGCCTCCTGCCGGTAGGCCGGGTGGCAGGTGAGAAGGAACTTCCGGAAAGCTTTGACAATGTCCACCATGTCCCCGGTCTGGGTGGTGGAAATGGTGCCGCCCCGGCGGTAGTAGTTGTAAAAGGCCTGGGGCACATAGCCCACCCGGCGGCAGCGGGTCACCAAAGCGGGGATAAGGGCGATGTCCTCAAAGAGCATCTTCTCATAGCGGTTCTCCTGCCAGAGGGAGCGGCGGAACAGCTTGTTCACGCTGTAGGTGATGTTGTTGCCGTGGGCGATGTAGTCCGCCAGGTCCACCTCCTCCCGGGGATAGGAGGCCACCACCACCTCCCGGTTTTCCTCCACGTAGAGGATGCGCACGTCGCACATCACCAAATCGCAGTCCCCGGCCTTGGCCTTCTCGTAGAGGGCCTGGGCCATCTCCGGCTGGATGGTGTCGTCCGAGTCCAGAAAGAGCAGGTACTCCCCCTGGGCCAAGGCGGCCCCGGCGTTGCGGGCCATGCCCAGGCCCTGGTTCTCCTGGTGGAGCACCCGCACCAGGCCGGGGTATTCCCGGGCGTAGCGCTCACAGATTTCCGGGCAGGCGTCGGGGCTGCCGTCGTCCACCAAGATGATTTCCTTCTCCGCCAAGGTCTGCCCCAGGGCGGAATCCACCGCCCGCTCTAAAAACAGCTCCACCCCGTACACCGGGATGATGATGGATACCTTAACCTCCATACTGCCCTCCCAAAAATTTCAGGATGCTGGCCGCCTGGTAGCTTGTCTGCGGCACATAGGTGTTCCCCCCGGCGAACTGCCGCCGGTAGGCCTCTAAAAACCGGGCCAGGGTGTGGTTTTCCTTCCACAGCACCTTGCCGGTGTATAGCTTGTACAGCAGCACCGTGTTCCCGTCCAGGCCCAGGCACAGCCTGCCGGACAGCGCCCCGTTGGAGCACACCGTCACCAGGCAGCAGCGGTCCGGGCCCTCGTTGAGCAAAAACAGCTCCCAGGGGACGCGCAGCTCCACCCGCCGGGACAGGCCCAAGCGCTGGGGCAAATCGTCCCCATTGCGGGGATGGGGCTTCACCCCGAAATTCCCCGGCCCCACAGCCCGCTGGCACAGGCGCATCAGCTCCAAATCGTTGCCCGGGATGCCCTCCGCCCGGAAGGACTGCTCCAAAAACAAAAAGGGCGGCAGCCACGGGGGCCTGCGGTACTGGAAGATGAAATTCAGCAGGGCCAGCAGCTCCCCGTCCCCGGGGGAGAGCTTGGGCAGGGGCCGGTTGGGGAGGCTGTCCCCCCGCATGGCCAAAGCGGGCTCGTAAAGCAGCGCCGCCTGGACCTGCTCCCCCAGCCGGGCGCCCTGGGGATGGCGGTTCACCGCGGCGCGGTCCGGCCGGGCAAAGTCAATGACATAGCTGGAAAAGCCGTCCTCCAGCCAGAGGAAGGGGCACTGGTACCGGCAGGCCAGCAGCCGTGCCAGCCAGTCGAAGTTGGGAAAGTACACCTGGCTGTAGGCGGGCTCCAGCGCCTCCCCCAGGGCCCAGCGGAGCAAGGCCTCCCCCTGGGAAAAGCACTGGGCCACGGCCTCCTCCCGGTCCATGGGGTAGTGCTGGGCCAGCTCCCCGGCCCGGACGGGTAGCACCCGGGAGAAAAGCCCCGTCTCCCGCAGCCGGGGGATGAGCTCCGGCAGGCCGGGGGTGGCGTCGGTGACCAGCAAGTCCGCCCCCTCCCCCGCGGGGGAGAGCCGCCGCAGGTTCACGGCGGTGAGCAGGTGGTACACAGAGTTGACAATGGTCAAGGTCTTGGGCATGGGAGCCTCCTTTCCAAAACTAGGGGCGGGCCTCCCCCGACAGGGGCAGCCGCAGGGTCTCAAAGCTCTCCCCCAGGTTCGCCAGGGCCGAGGAGCCAAAGGCGCACACCCGCCGGGGCCGCTTTCCCCGGAAGGCCCAGGGCAGCAGCTCCGCCGGGAATTTCTCCGCCACCACCTCCGCCCCGGGGAATGCCTGGCGGTAGTCCAGGGGGTCGTCGGGGTGCTTTTTGATGAGCAGGCGCTCCCCGGCCAAGGGGCCCTCCCCCAAAGCGCGGTACAGGGCCAGCTGCTCCCCCTCCCCCAGCAGCCCCAGGTTGGAAAACTGCTGGGTCAGCAAAATGGTGTCCGCCTGAGTCTTGAGGGGGCGGGGCAGGAAAAACCGGAGCAGCCGCTTCCGCTGCCGGGCGGGCAGCGCCCCCAGGGCCCGCTCCACGGAGAAATCCCACACCGGGCACGGCAGGCTTATGGGGGCGGACTGGGCCTCCCCGCAGCAGAACACCTCCCGGATGAGGGGGTTCTCCCCAGAAAACAGGCCGTGCTTTTGGGCGAGGGCCGCGTGGCGCGGGAACCTCTCCGCCAAAATGCCCGCCTCCCGCTGGGGGTGGCTCAAGGCCCCGGCGGCGTCCTCGAAAAAGGAGAAGGCCAACCCCTTGGCCACCAGGCACAGGGAAAAATAGAACTGGGCCCCCGCCACATAGACTTTGGAAAACGCCTCCAGCGGGGGCAGGCCCAACGCGTCGTAAGCGGAGAGGACCTGGGCCGTCACCTGGCCTTCCTCCCCGTGGGGGATGCGCAGGTAGGGGAACAGCGCCACCTGGTCAAAGAAGCCCCGGCCCTCCAGCCGCTGCCACTGGGGGTATTTTTCCACGATGAAATCCGGCAGCACCAGCGCCGCCCCCTGCTCCCCGTGGAACAGCCACCGGTGGAGCAGCACCTCCAGCAGCTGATAGGAGCTGACGGCGTGGTACAGCACCTTATCCAATCCCCGGCTCATCCAGCAGCGCCTCCCATTGCCGGCGGTAGGGGGCGTTGCGCCTGGCCAGCACCTCCAGCATGGGGGCGTAGGCATCCCGGCCGGAGATGGCCAGGGGCAGCCCCAGCCGCTTTTCCAAGTCTGTAAAATCCTGGGCAAAGTCCAGCAGGCCCCGGTGGATCTCCCCCACCGCCCCGCTGTGGGAGTTCTCCCCCAGCTCCAGGCGCCAGCCTGTCTCCCCGCCGGGGGAAAAGCCCCGCAGGCCGCCCTCCTCCCCACCCAAGAGCAGCTCCCAAAAGAGGTTGTGCCCCTGGCGGGGGTTGTGGAGCTTCCACAAGTCCCGGTTGTGGCTTTGGGAGAAGAGGTAGCTCACCAAGTCCCCGGTGAGCAGCAAGGGCTCGGCGGCGTCCCGCTCGGGGCTGTGGGCGGAGTTGGTCCCCGCCACCAGGCCGGTGACACGGCACTCCAGCCCCCAAAGGTGTTTGGCGGCCGCGGCAAGGCTCACCGCCCCGCTGCCAGCCCAGCCGATGTCCACCGCCCCGGCGTGGGAGCACCCCGCCAGCAGCTGCCGGTAATAGGCCCCGGCAGCCCGGACCTGGGGCTGGTAACTCTTCAGCACCTGGCCCCAGGCCCGCTGGAGATAGTCTTGTACCGCCCCGGCGTTTTTATGCGTCAGGGGCGTTTGGGGGAAGACGCCCAAGGCGCCGCACAGCCCCGGCAGCAAAGGCGTGAGCTCCATCCCCCGCAGCAGCTTGCCCAGGGGAACGCCCTCCCCTGCCCGGTGCCACAAAAACCGCCGGAAGTAGTCCGCCGGGAACAGCCCCGCGCAGACTTTGGCCGCCGCCAGCCGGGACCAGTAGGCGTACACCGGGCGGCTGTCCTGGGGGTAGAGCCGCCGGTACAAAGCCAGCAGGGCCTCCCCATCCCGGGAGAGGAACAGCAGCCTGTCCGCGCCGCTGTGCTCCGCCCAGGCCCGGATAAACCGGCAGTAGCCCAAAGCGAACAGCCCGCCGTACACATAGCCGTACTCGTACAGGGGGGAGTAAGCCTGGCTGCCGTTGTGAAGCTTCCCGTTGACCACGCCCCGGTAGAGGCTGCCCACCACGGCGCTCATGTCCCGGGCGCGGTACGGTCCCCCCGCCTGGCGGACGCCGGGGTAAAGCATCGGGACGATCCCCTGGACGCGGGCCATCTCCCCGTCGGCATGGGGGTTGTCCCCCACGTGGGCCAAAGGCGCATCCGGCAGGAAGCGTCCCTTCCAGCGCTGGTAGAGGCCGCCCTCCCCTTTGGAGACGCCCTCCTCCCCGGACACCAGGCAGCAGGCAAATGGGCCAAAGCCCGCCTCCTCCACCAACTGCTGGAGGAAGTCCCCCGGCAGGTACATATCCGAAAGCAGCCCCAGGGGCTTGCCCAGCTGCCGCAAGGCCTCCACCACCGGCAGAAAATAGGGGTTGCCCCGGCAGAGGGCCCGCTCCACTGCCAGCTCGGCGGCCATGCCCTCCCCGGCGGGGATGGCGGTGGCGGCTTCCAGCTCCTGCCATATCTCCGAGAGGGTCACTTCCCCGCTGCCGGCGCGGCGGCGCTTTTTGTCCCGGGCGCGGCATTCTGCCTCCACCCGCAGCCGCTGGAAATCGGGATAGCCCAGCTTGGCTCCCACCAAGGCGAAGGCCTCCTGGGGCCGCTCCACCTGGCGCAGCAGCAAGGTGTCGAACACGTCGAAGGAAACGGCCTGGAACCGGGCCAGCCGCTGGACCAAAGCGGCGGGGGGCTCCCCCAGGCTTTGGGCGGATTCGCCGGCCCCCACGGGCAGGGGCCGGGCGCCCCCTCCCCCAGGGAGCAGCAGGGCGGGGGCGGCTTTCCACCGGGGCGCGCCGGCCTGGCGCAGCGCCTCGTACCGGGCCTTGGCCCGGGGGTTGCGTTCCCCCAAAAAGCGGTAGAGTGTCTCTTTCATAGCGTCTCCTTTCACTGGCTTTTCTCGTAAGCGGCGCAGACCTCTTTGGGCTCCCCCACGGCCCGGAGCTTCCCCCTATCCAGCCACAGGGCCTGGGTGCAGTTCTCCCGGATGACGCCGGGGGAGTGGGACACAAGCAGCACCGTGGAGCCCCCGTGAAGCAGCTGGCGGATGCGTGCCTCGCTCTTTTTGCGGAAGAACATGTCCCCCACGCTGAGCACCTCGTCTAAAATGAGAATTTCCGGGGCGTCCCCGGCGGTGGCAATGGCAAACCCCAGCCGGGACACCATTCCCGCGGAGTAGGTCTTTACCGGCTGGTCCATAAAGCCCTCCAGCTGGGCAAAGGACACAATCTCCCCATAGTGGGCCTCTAAAAACGCCCGGCTGCGGCCGATGAGCGCCCCGTTTAAAAACAGGTTCTCCCTGCCGGTAAGCTCCATGTCAAAGCCTGTGCCCAAGGTGAGCAGCTGCACCTTTTCCCGGTCCACCTCCACCCAGCCGGAAGTGGGGGTCAAGGCCCCGGCGATGATTTTCAGCAGCGTGCTTTTCCCCGAGCCGTTGGCCCCCACCAGGCCCACCACCTGGCCCCGGCCCACGGCAAAGCTCACGTCCTCCAGGGCGCGGAAGGGCTGGGGCCTCTCCCGCCGGTGGAGCAATAGCTCTTTCAGGCTGCCCGCCGGGTGCTGGGCGCGCCGGAACTCCATGGTGACGTGGTGGGCGTTGATGACGATTTCCTGTTCCACAGTTTCACCTCACAGACGCAAAAGCAGCTTTTCCCGCAGCCGGCGGAACACCCCCCAGCCCAGCAGGTACACCCCCACCCCCCAGGCGGCCATAAGCCCCAGCTCCCACCCGGCGGGGGGAAGGCCCTCCATCACCGCGCCCCGCAGGCAGCGGATGTACAGGTACAAGGGGTTAGCCTCCACCACCTGGCGGATGAACCCGGAGAGCTGGTCCGCCGGGTAGAAGATGGCCGAGCAGTACATCCACAAGGTGAGGGCCACGGAATACAGGTGCTTGATGTCCCCAAAGAACACGTACGCCGCCGAAAGCAGGTAAGAAATCCCCAAGGCAAAGAGGAACAGGCACGCCACCACCACCAGCAGGTAGGCCAGCGTCCACCTAAGGGGCACCTGGAACACCACCAGCATCACCCCATAGGCCACCAGGGAGTAGCCCAGGTTCACCAAAGCCGTGGCCCCCCGGGTGAGGATGAACAGCTCCATGGGGAACTTCACCTTCAGCAGCAAGGCGCGGTTGTCCGCCAGGGTGGTCATGGCGGCGTTGGTGGTGGCGGTAAAGGCCTGCCACAGCAGGTAGCCCGTCAGGTAGTAGATGGGGTAGTTCTCAATGGAGCGGCGGAACAGCTGGGAAAAAATCAAGGAGAGCACCGCCATGGAGAGCAGGGGGTTCAGCACGCTCCACACCACCCCCAGCACAGAGCGGGCGTATTTGCGCTTGAGCTCCCGGGCAGTGAGCTGCTGCACCACAAACCAGTATTGCCGGGCCTTCTCCCGCTTTTCCATCAGCGCTCCCTCCCTTCCCGCAGCCCGAAAGAAAGCGCCCGGGCCAGGCGCAGCCTGTCAAAGGCGGCGAACCGCTTCTCCGGCTGGGGGACGCTCCGCGCGGCGCTGCCCGGCAGCCAAGAGCTGGCCGCCTGCCGTCCCAGCAGCCGGGGCAGCAGGCAACTGCCGGCCAGCTCCCCCCGGGACAGCCGCGGCGCCAATCTCTCCCCCGGCCGCTCCCTAGGCCCCTGGGAGAAGGGCAGCCGCCCCAGCAAAGCCGCCTGCTCCCCGGTGGGGCGGGCCATCAGCGGGCGGAGCTCCTCCCACAGCCCGGGCAAATCCCGCCGGGCGTGGGATACCAAATCCCTGGGCCGGGGCTGCCGGGCCAGATGTTCCCCCCACTGGGTAAAAGCTTCCTCCAGCCGGGCCGCCGCCGGGGAGGAACGAGCCTCCCCCAGCAGGGGGACAAAGCCGCCGTCCCGTTGGCCGTAGCCCAGCACCGTGCCGTGGGGAGCGGAAAAAGCGGCCTCCCACAAGCTGGGCTCAAACCCTGCCTGGATGGCCAGCCGCTCCCCGGGTTGGAAGAAAAAGCCCTCCCACTGTCCCCGGCGGGGGGCGCGGTACAGCCCGGCGTAGTAGCCCCGCGGGCTCCCCGGCCGCCCCAGCAAAGTGAGTGCCTCCCCCAAAGTGTCCTGGATGGAGCCCATCCAGCCGCTGTCCACCACAGCCCAGGGGACGTCCTCCTCCAGGCCCTCTTGGCGGAGATAGCCCAAAAAGGGCCCCACCGCCCGGCGGGAGGCGGCCTCCATGGGGTGGAGGAACGCCGGGCAAACCAGCAGCCGGGGGGCCAGCTCCCGCCGCTGGCCCGGGGAGAGGGGCAGCTCTTGGGGCACCCCCAGCGAGGCGGCAGCCGCCCCAGCCTCCCGGGGAGAGAGCCCCGCTTGGAAAAGAATGTCCCCCAACGTGGCCCCGCCGCCTTTGCCGCACAGCTGCCCCACCAGCCGGGCCGGGTCCCGGTGTGCCAAGGGCAGCCGCCACGCCCGCCGGGAGCCGTATAAATACCGGCACTCTATTGGCAAATCCCAGCCGCGGCAGAGTGCTTCCCCCAGCCGGAAGGGATACCACCCATCCCGGGAGAGGAAGTACAGCCGCCGCACCCCCGCCGCCAGGGCCCGCCCCAGGGCCCACTGGGTGAAGTCCCCCAAAGCCCGGGCCAAAATCACCGGGGCGCTATCCATGGCGCTTTCCCCAGTGGAGCACCGCCCCTGGGACCAGGCACGCCCCCAAAGGCCGCAGCGTCCCCCAGGCGGTTAGGGGCCACGGCAGGTCCAAGGCAGCCAGCCCCTCCCGGCGGAGGGCGGCCTCCCGCAGGCGGCGGGCTGTGTCCCGGCGGCGGTAGGAGTCCCTGTCCTCCCAATAGGCCAGCAGGGGCCAGAGCAAGTTGTACCCCTGCCAGCCCTGCCGGTGCAGCCGCAGGAACAGCTGGTAATCCTCGCAGCCCAGGTACCGGGGGGATTGGCTGTAGCCCTGCGCCAAGGCCTCCCGGCGGAACAGCACCGAGGGGTGGATATAGGGGGAGTGGGAAGCGAAATCCCGGGGCGCGGGCAGCTCCGGGACGTCCAGGCGGCCCCACAGGCCGTGGCTGTCCACCCGCCAGGCGGCGCTGCCCACCCAGCCGTACTGGGGGTGGGACTCCAAAAAGGAGACCTGCCGCTCCAGCCGCCGGGGGTGGCACACGTCGTCGTCATCCAGCCGGGCCAGGTAGCGGCCCTGGGCCCGCTGGGCGCACCGGTTGAGGGCATAGCCCAGGCCGCGGTTTTCCCGGCCCCGGTACAGGCGCACCCGGCTGTCCAGGCAAGCGGCCTGCTCCAGGGCCATGGCGCCCCGGGGGCAGGAGCCGTCGTCCCACAGGACCAGCTCCCAGTCCTCCAGTGTCTGCCGCCGCAGGGACTCCACCGCCCGGCGGAGCCTGTCCCACCGGGGGTTATAAGAGCCCATCAGCACGGTGACCAAGGGTTTTCTGTTCACAGCGCTCCCTCACTTTCCGCTCCATTTCTTGATACACGGCCTGCATCACCGCCTGGGAGCAGGCCCGGTCAAAGGGCGCCACCGAGGCCACGCACCGCTGGGAGAGCAGCTCCCGCCGGCGGGGGTCCATCCCCCGCAGCAGGGCGATGCCCCTGGCAAAGCCCGCCGGGTCGTCCCAGGGGTAGAGCAGGCCGTTCTTCCCAAAGGACATATACTCCCGGGTGCCCCGGTTGTCGGCGGCCAGCACCGGCACCCCCATGGCCAAGGATTCCAGCCCCGCCATGCCCAGCCCCTCCCGGCGGGAGGGGAACACCGTGGCGTCGGCGCAGCCCACCATCTGGGGGATGTCCGGCCGGTAGCCGTACAGCGTCACCACCTGAGAGAGCCCCCGCGCGCGGATTTCCTCCTCCAGCTGGGGGCGGGCGAATCCCTCCCCGCAGATGCCGTAGCGGATGCCCTCCAGGCAGCCCCGGCGCTTTAGGCGGGAGAGGGCCTCCAGCACCACCTGGTGGTTCTTGTTCTGGTTCAGCTCCCCCACGGAGAGGAGGAAAAACTCCTCTGGAGCCACCCCCAGCCGCTGCCGCAGAATGGCCCGCTCCGCCGGCGGCAGGGGGGAAAACTCCCGCCTGTCCAGCCCCACCCCCGGTAGCTGGAACACCTTGCCGCCCCGCCGCAGGGGCAGCCGCCGGGCGGCCCGGTAGTCCTCACTGTTGATGGTGACTAAAATGTCCGTATACCGGGCCAGGTTCCACTCCACCGGGTAAAAGGCCAGCTGGTTGTACAGGGGCGCCCCCCGGTAAAAGTGGAACCCGTGGGCGGTGTACACCACCACCGGCCGGGTGGGCGCCAGCCGGCCCGCCAGCCGCCCCACCAGGCCGCCCACCGGGGTGTGGCAGTGGATGGCGCCCATCTCCCACCGGCGCAGCAAGCACAGCACCTGGCGCAAGGCCCGGCGGTTGTCCCCCAGCAGATAGGGGGAGCGAGCGATGTCGATGTGGTGGGGCACCACCCCCCGGGCGCGGATGCGCTCCCTATCGGAGAGGTAGGCGGGCTCCCGCAGGTTGGCGGCGTAGTGGACGGTGTAGCCCATGGCTTGCAGCAGGGCCACGTTGTCCTGCTCGAATTTTAGAAGGAAGTCGTTGGTGGTGGCCAGGATGAGAACGTGCTTCTCCACAAACATCCCTCCCCGCGCAAGGCATTTTGTACCAGTGTCTGCATCTGGGCGGGAAATATGCGCCACCCCAGGAAAACCCTGCTGGGCAAAACAAAAAAGACGCCCAAGCCTGTTTGGCTTAGACGTCTCCCTGTTTTGAAAACCGGCGTTTATTTTTCCAAATCCTTCTTAATCTGGGTGGTGGAGATTTCCGGGGTGCGGGGCAGGTACACCACCTGGCACAAGTCCTGCAAAAAGTCGAACTTGCCCTGCCAGTCGTCCCCCATGACGAAGGTGTCCACGTGGTACTCCCGGATGTCGCTGCGCTTCTGCTCCCAGCTCTCCTCGGGGATGACCAGGTCCACGTAGCGGATGGCCTCCAGCAGCTGCTTGCGCTTCTCGTAGGAGAAGTAGCACTTCTTCTGCTTCTCGTTCCAGTTGAACTCATCGGTGGAGAGGGCCACAATCAAATAGTCCCCATACTGCTTGGCCCGCCGCAGCAAATTGATGTGCCCGTAGTGGAGCAAATCGAAGGTGCCATAGGTGATAACGCGTTTCATAGGTTTCTCATCCTTTCTTTCTTCGCTCTTCCAGATAGTCCACCGTCCGGCGGGCGGCGGCGCCTGTCTCCCGCAGGCCGAACTCCCGGTTAAAGGCCTCCATGCGCCGGGCCTGCTCCTGGGCATCGTACCCCAGCAGGATGGCCTCCAGCTGGCCGTTGTCCTCCGCCCGGGGGAAGGGCAGCTTGTCTATATCGAAGGTGAAGTTCCTATCCGCCTTGTAAGCGGCCAGGTCGTTGACGTACAAAAAGCAGGGCTTGCCTGTAATCAGGTAGTCGAACATCACCGAGGAGTAGTCCGTCACCAGCCCATCGCAGGCCAGGTACAGCTCTTGGATGTCCGGGTAGCCCGAGGCGTTGACGATATACCGGGGGTCCAAATCCAGCTGAGAGGCCTTTTCCGCGATGTTGGGGTGGAGCTTGGCCAAAATCAGCCACTCCCCGCCAAAGCGGCGCTCCAGGGCCTTCACGCACCGGGCGTAGTCCATGTCGTAGGCCTCCAGGCCCTTGTCCTTGCGGAAGGTGGGGGCGTACAGCAGCAGCCGCTTTTCCCCAGGCAGGCCCAAGGTGCGGCGGACTTTCTCCTCCAGCTCCGGGTGGGGACGGGCCAAAATGTCGTTGCGGGGGAAACCCTCCTCCAACACATCCCCCTGGTACCAGAAGGCCCGGCGGTAAATCTCCGTTAAAAACCGGCTGTTGGAGAGGAACAAATCCGCCATGCGGGAATCCTTCTTGGCGGCCCGCAAGTAGTCCGGCGGCAAAGCGTCCTGGGCGTCCCCCTCAATGCGCTTTAAGGGGAAGCCGTGCCAGGTCTGCACATAGCAGGTGCTGCCCCGCTTTTGGGTGTAGGCCCACTTGCGGGAATTATCCACCCACACCCCGGCGGTGCACAGGTGGTAGATGGCCCGGGGGCTGTCCAGCCGGAGGGGGGTGACGCCCGGGGGCAGCGTGGCGGCCTCGGCCTCCCCCTTCACGGTCCAGTAGACCTTCCAGCCCCGGGACAGCAGCTCGTCGGCAATGGCCTTGGGGCTGTCGGAATAGCCCCGGCCGTAATAGCTTTGGCACACCGCCTTGTTTTCATCCTTGGGCAGCAGGGAGAGGGCCATCCACAGCCCATCGCGCGCCGCCTTGCGCAGGATGTCTTTCACCTTCCCCACAGCGCTTTCCCTTCCTTTCATCTATCTTTTTCCAAAATTTAACACAGCGGGAATGAAAAAAGCGGCCTTCCGCCGCTTGCAGCCAGGCGCCCCGCTGCCGCCAACGCGGCGTGGGCCGGCCCTTGTGTCAATATCTGCGTGCGCCTGTAAAGGAGGAAGCTCCCCCCTCTTTTGGGCACATCTAGTATATAACATACCACAACCCGAAAAATAAGTCTAGTCTTTTTTTCGTTTTCTGCTATACTTTCTATACAAGCCACACACACGGATACTGTATTCCAATTTTTTGAAAAGGAGGCTTTTCCACATGGACCAGGAAAAGACACCCCAGCAAAGCGTCCCCCCCGGGGAGCTGGAACACCTAGAGCAGATTCTGCGCATGGTCAACGAGGAGCTGGAGGAGGCCCAGCGCTCGGTGGACAAGATGGACGACGAGTACAAAGAGGCCCAGCAGTACATTGCCGACAGCCACGGCGAGGGCGACCCCAAGGAGATGTTCCAAACCAGGATGCTCATGGGGCAGATTGACAACCGGGGCGCCTCCGCGGTGGTCTACCGGGACAGGCTGAAAAAGACAAAGTCCTCCCCCTATTTCGCCCGCATCGACTTCGCCCCCCAGGACGAGGCGGAAAGCGCCGCCTACTACATCGGCCTGTACGCCTTCCGCTTCCAACAGCAGCTGTACGTCATCGACTGGCGCTCCCCGGTGGCCAGCATGTTTTACGACTTCGAGCTGGGGCCGGCCCACTATGACGCGCCCCAGGGCCACACCGAGGGCCGCCTGACCTTAAAGCGCCAGTTCAAAATCGTAAACGGGGAAATCGAGTACGCCTTCGACAGCTCCCAGAACATCCAGGACGACATCCTCCAGCAGGAGCTGGCCCACACCTCCGACGAGAAGATGAAGTCCATCATCTCCACCATCCAGAAGGAGCAGAACCAGATCATCCGCAACGAAAAGGCCAAGGTGCTGATTATCCAGGGCGTGGCGGGCTCGGGGAAGACCAGCATCGCCCTGCACCGGGTGGCCTTTTTGCTCTACCGGTTCCGCAACACCATCAAGGCCCAAAACGTGACCATCATCTCCCCCAACAAGGTCTTTGGGGATTACATCGCCGGGGTGCTGCCGGAGCTGGGCGAGGAGCCCATCTTCGAGGCCAGCCTGGAGGACTTGGCCTTGGTGCAGATTGAGGACGGGGTGGACTTTGTGGGCGACCGGGACCCCCTGGAGGCCGCCGACCCCGCCTGGGAGGAGCGGGTGAAGTTCAAATCCACGGTGGAGTTTGTGCAGCTGATGGACGACTTCATCCAGCGGCTGCCCCAGCTGGCCTTTCAGCCCAAGGATTTTGAGTACAAGTCCTGGAGCGTGCCGGCGGCGTGGATTCAGGCCCGGGTGGACGTGTACAAGCGCTTCCCCCTGCTAAAGCGCCTGGAGATGGTGGCCGACGACATCCACTCCCGCCTGGAGAACGAGTTCCTGCGGGAGGAGGAGCCGCCCCACCGCAACCGCATCTTCCAGGCCCTGCGGAAGATGCTCACCATGAAGACCACCCTCTCGGCCTACCGGGCGTTTTTCCGCCAGCTGGGCAAGGAGCGGGCCAAGCTTTTCAAGCCCTTCCAAAAGGGCGTGCTGGAGTGGAACGACGTCTACCCCTACCTCTACTTGCAGGCGGCCTTTACCGGCCTGCAGCAAAGCCGGCTGATCAAGCACCTGGTCATCGACGAGATGCAGGATTACAGCCCCATCCAGTACGCGGTGCTGAACCTGCTGTTCCAGTGCCCCAAGACCATCTTGGGGGACTTCAGCCAGTCCATCAATCCCTACTCCCCCTACACCCTGGAGGACCTGCACCAGCTCTACGAGGGCTCCCAGCTGATGCGCCTGGAGAAAAGCTACCGCTCCACCTGGGAGATTATCCACTTTGCCAAGGGGATCGTGGAGCAGACGGACTTCCAGGCGGTGGAGCGTCACGGCCCCGCTCCGGAGCTGCTGGAATTTTCCACAGAAAGGGAGGAGCTGGTGGAAATCTGCCGCCGGGTGGAGGCCTTCCACCAGGGCAAGTACAACGCCTTTGGCATTGTCACCCGCACCAACTCCCAGGCCAGGGAGCTTCACGAGAAGCTGAAAGCCCTGGGCGCCGACGTGGCCCTCATCACCCCGGAGAGCAGCTCCTTCCACAACGGGGCCACGGTGCTCTCCATTCAGATGTCCAAGGGCCTGGAGTTCGACCAGGTGCTCATCCCCCAGGCGGACGGGGAAAATTACCACACCGATTTTGACAAGAACCTGCTGTACGTGGCCTGCACCCGGGCCATGCACCAGCTGGACATCTCCTGCGTGGGGGAGGTTTCCCCCCTGCTGCCCTTTGGGAAGGAGAAGTAAACAAAAAGGGAGGACTTTTGGCCCTCCCCTTTTTATGCTCCGTGGTTGCCGCAGGAGTGTCCCCCGCAGCCGTGCTCCCCGCAGGAATGGCCTTCGCCGTGGCCCTCCCCGTGGTGGGTGCACAGCACGTCCGGCAAAAAGACCAGCTTGCCCGCCAGCAAATCCGCCACAGCCTGGTCCGCGCTGCCGGTGACGCCGCCGTACAGCTGGATGCCCGCCTGGGCCAGGGCCGTTTTGGCGCCGCCGCCAATGCCGCCGCACAGGAGGGTGTCCACGCCCTGGGCCTGCAAAAAGCCCGCCAGGGCCCCGTGGCCGGAGCCGTTGGTTTCCACCACCTGAGAGGAGAGCACCTGGCCGTCCTCCACCTGGTAGAGCTTAAACTGGGCCGTGTGGCCAAAGTGCTGGAACACCTGGCCGTTTTCGTACGTTACTGCGATTTTCATAATAAAGTTCCTTTCTCGCCGCGAGATTTACGTTTTATTTGACAAAAGCCTGTCCCTCCGCTACAATTTGAGAAAACTCTTTGGGAGGGACGACTATGCCAGTCCACAGATTGACAGAAAAAGAAGAAGTATTGGAAAGCGATAGAATATGCAGCATCGCCTTCGTGTCCCCTTGGGACCGGGAAGAGGCCATCCGCGGGCTGGAAAGCCCCGATTTCCAGCCCACGGTATCCTTTGGCCATTTCACAGAGGAAGGACAGCTTACCGCAAGCCTTCTTCTGCCCCAATTTCAAATGCGCTATGAGGGGCACGATGTCCCCATGGTCGGTGTGGGAGGCGTCGCCTCTTTGCCGGAGTACCGCTATGGGGGCGCTGTGCGGCAAATCTTCCACACCGCCCTGGAATGGATGTGGGACCAGGGCGCCGTGTTTTCAACGCTGTACCCCTTCTCCCACAGCTATTACCGCAAGTTCGGCTACGAGCTGTGCCAGCTTGTCACCCAGTACAAGCTGCCCACCGAGGCGCTGGAGAGCTTTTCCTGCACCTGCAAGGTGCGGATGTTCCAGCCCGGCGAGGACCTGGCCCCCTTACAGGCCGTCTACAACGCCCGCCTGGGGCAGTACAACCTGGCTGTCCAGCGGGAGGAACGCCATTGGAGATCCCTTTTCGGCAAAGACCCAGCCAAAGATATGCGCTACACCTACCTTCTGGAGGACGCCGGCGCCCCCCTGGCCTATGTGATTTTCAAGCCCGAGGAGGGCGAGGACGGGAAAATCGGCAACGTGCGGGAGCTGGCCTTCGCCAAGCCCGAGGGCCTGCCCCAGGCCTTGGGGTTCCTGTACCGGCTGGGCGCCCAGTATGAGGCCTTCCGCATCGCCCTGCCCGAGGACGTGCCCCTGGCCGCGCTGCTGGAGGAGAGCTACGACACCGCCCCCACCTGGATAAACCAGCCCATGGCCCGGGTCATTCACGTGGAGAAGGCCCTTCAAGCCAAGGCGCCGGGAGAGGGCCGCTCCTACACCGTGGCGGTGGAGGACCAGCTGCTGCCGGGGAACAACGGGGTGTTCCAAGTCTCCCAGCAGGGGGGCGCCGTCACCGTGGAAAAACTGCCGGAGGGCGCCCAGGCAGACCTCTCCGTGGACGTGCGGGTGCTGACCCAGCTGCTCATCGGCTTCCTCTCCCTGGAGGAGGCCCTGTACAAGCCCGGCGTCACCCTGTCCGGCAACCTGGAGACGCTGCACCAGGCCTTCCCCAAGCGAGCGGCCTACCTCACCGACCTGTTCTAAGCCAGGCAAAAGCCCCGGCCCCTTTATTGTAGCACCTTGTGCTGGGTTGCGCTAGGGGGGCAGGGAATTCTTCCCATAGGCTACCACCAGCGGCTAGAAAAGAAATTATCCCACATCCCACATATACCAACAGGCCCGTTGTGGAACTGCATGTTCCCCAACGGGCCTGTCTTTTATCCCCTTTTCCTCAAGACGCGGCCTTTAGTAGGCTTTATCACCGTACACACATTCCACATAGAGAGGCATCCCCTTGCGGACCGGGAGCTGCACCGTCCCCTCGCGTAAGGCGTGTTCCTCCCCATTGATGCGCAGACTGCCCGCTTTCCCCCGGAAACGGAGTGTCAGCTCCTGGTCTTTCAGAGGAACCAATTCTGCGGTAAAGCCGCAACCATCCCAGGTGAGGCGTTCCAGCTTTATCCACGTATACAGCCACACGCCCTGCAGGGTCCCCCGGTTTAGGGCAGCCGGCAGAGCAGGCAAGAACTCCACCACCCCAGGGGCGGAAAACACGCACATCTCCAGCAGAATAGCCGGCATAGCCCCCTGCAGATCCGGGAAGGGCGCATAATAGGGGAAATGCCTGGTAGAAAGGGCCCTGGTCACAAAGCCATGTGCCATCAGCGTGCCCAAGCTTTGCTCCATCTCTTCCACGTCTTTTAAGCGGATCGCAGAGAGCACTCGGTGGATGATGCCATGGGCAGAGTCGTCTTGATGGGCGCGCTTGCGGTTGGAAATCTGGATCGCCCGGGCCAGCTCCGGCTGATCCTCCCAGGTAATGTAATGGCCCGGCCACAGATCATAGTGGTGGGAGACATGGCGATGGTTGAAGTTTTCCGGAATGGTGGGCCAGGCCCATTCCTTCAGCCCGCCCTCTTCATCCAGCAGATAGCGCGGCAGCGCGTCCCGCTGAGCCTGCCAATGCGCTAGATTCTCCTCTTCGATCCCCAAAGTAGTGCATGCTTCTATAAGATTGTCCAGCACTTCCCGGCAAATCATGATATCCATCACCGAGTTGATCCGCGTAGGATAGGTGTGCTCTGCCCCTGCCCAGATAGGCGTGGGGTCCTCGGGAGAGAAGGAGGGGTAGAAGATGGAGCGGCCGTCCTCGTCTGTATCACAGGCGTAATCCTCATAGAATAGGGCGATCTCCTTCAGCCCTGGAACCACCCTGTCCCGCAGGAACTCCAGATCCCCTGTCACCAGGTAATATCCCCACAGCTCGTTGTAAATCCATCCCAGGCAGCCCGTCCAGGCGTAGTGGGGATATGTCTTGGAGAAGTGGTAGTACAGCCCGGAGTCATAGTCGCAATGGACGCTGGCCAGCAATCCCCTGGCGCCGTACAGCTTGCGGGCGTTGGTGCGGAAATCATCGAACTTCGTCTCGTAATACCGGAAATAGACATCCATCTCGTCGAACAGGCCTGTGTTGTTCCCGGCGCAGACTTGCAGGTTGGTGTTGATATTATGCTGCCCCCAGAAAGGCGGGATTTCTCCTGTGTCGGTAATTTGATAGAAGCGGCCCATATCGTACAACTTGGAGAGCATTTCCGGGTCCAGTAAATGTTCTGTGTGGGTGCGCTGGAGCAATTCCTCAGCGGAAAGAGCAAAGTCCGTCTCTGTGCCCAACTGGATTTGGGAGCGTTCCATCCGCTCTCCCAAATACGCTCGATTGCCTGCCAGCACCTGGCCGAAAGCCAGGGAAAAATCCTTCACTTGGGCAAGCAACGCACCGGCCAGCCCAAAGTGGAACCCGCTTTCAAACTTCTGTGTCTTGGCAAACAAAGTGACTGTCCTTGCCCCTTGTATCTGGAAGCCGTTTTCCGTGGGTGCCACGGTGCCGCCCTCATGGGTAACCCGCAGCACCGAGCAATAGCCCTTCTGGCCGTACTCGGGGCAATAGGCAAATTCCAAAACAGCGGTGTCCCCTTCCACAGTGAGGAGCTCCTCACACTTTTCTGGGGCTTCCAGCCTGCCGCGCTCCATCGTAGCGCGCTTGCCCCCACTGAATGATTTTGGGGGAAGGAGTGCAATTTCCGCCTGCAGCCCGTCAGAGGCGTCGCAGCTGAGCCGCACTACCTGCATATCCCCCTCGTAAGAGGTGACAGCTTCCCGCCGGAACGCGCCGCGCTCGTCCTCCCATTGCACCGTGACGCAGCCGGTGAGCATATCCAGCCATCGCAGATACTGCCGTGCCTTCCCCTGCGGCTGGGTAATTTCCAGCCGGAAGGCGTCATGCGCGTGCAGGGACCCTACCGGGTAGATGCTGGCCTGCTGCTGTTCCCGCCACGGGGCAAAGTTTTCATCTGCCAGTCGGGTTTTGTCAGCCAAATCACCAGCCTCTTCAAATTTTCCCTCCCGCAGCAGTTTTCGCAGCTGGGGCAGAATCCCTGTAAAATCTGGCGGTTCCGGGGTTTTGTCCCACTTAGGCTCAAAGAGCAGCTCGTGGGTAAAGGCAAGCCGCTCCTCGTAAGGCTCACCCATCACACGGATGCGCTGCCGTCCATTGCCAGTGGTTAAAGCGTCATCCACCCGTTTCGCTGGATACAGGCTGCACACGTTGCGCGGCGGAAGAAGTTTCCGCCTCTGCTCCAATCCCATTGGCTCCCACAAAGCGGGATGCGCCACGGGATGTTCTACTTTGTGGTTCATAAATAACTCCTCCTTAAAAGGCCTCTTGAAGCAGGAAAAGGCACGCGCCATTTTCCTCACGCCTTTTCCTCTATTTTACATCGACAAAACCGTTTTCGCAATCATTGCAAGAAATTAACCAAAAGATTCCTGATAGGCATCGTAGGCTTTTTGCTGCAGTGCCACATAGCCCTCCAAGTCCATGCTGTTCAGGGCATCAAGGTACGATTGCCAATCCTTTTCCACATCCAAATCCCCGGTGATAAACTGCACTGTGGCCTGGTTGGCATACTGACCGATGGACACAGAGTACTCCGAAATTTTCTTTGCGTCCTCCACAGAGTAAGCCATGCTAGGCAAAACTGTGCTGTCCTCCGGCTTATATTGGGAATAGGCGTTGCCGAAGGAATACAGCAGGCCCTCTGAATTCATAGAGGGATCTTTCGCATAGCGGCCCAACCGGAGCTCACTGGTATTTCCCAACACGCAGGCGTCTGTATCCCAAATATTTTTCACGAAATCAATGCCTAGGCTGGTGTAATCGCCGCCAGTGCCATCTTCCCGGTAGGCAGGGGGATCGATCACTTTCCAACGGGCCTCACCGCCTGAAATAGAGCTTCCCTCTTCTACATATTCCCAGCCGATGCCCTCCTGGCCAAACTGCTGTGTTATGACAGTTTTGGCTTTGCGGCAGCATCCACTTTCAACCGCCTTGTGGAACAAGCCCTTACGGATACCACAGAAACTGCATTTTGCTGCAATGTCAATGAACAACAACTGGCTATCATGGTCTACTGCCCACTTTGCAGTATAGAGGAAATTAAAAACTATGCTGAACGAATCCTTTCTCAGATGCGCGCCCAGCTTCCGGCTAACTTGGTAGACAGTATCGAGCTACTTGCGAGAACCGTCTATAGAAACCGTTTTCTATAACTAATCTCACATATACAAAAACCAGGGGCGCCCCAAACGGGGTACCCCTGGTTTTATCCATCTTCGGAAGGCGCAACGTTGTTTCAGTCCGGGAAAGGCAGCAGAATACTTTCTCTTCCCAGAGATGTTCGGACAAATTTCCGGTACCCTTCCCACACTGTTTTTATGGGAAGATGCAGAATTTCATCAAAACTTATGTCTCTCAAAAGGCGGTAAATAAACTGGGTTCCCAGATAATATCCCACATCCCCCCAGCCTTGATAGTACACCCAGTCCCCAAAATAGCGCTGCGTGGCCCGGGTCATGGCAGGCAAGTCCCGGTCAAAATCATCTACAATTTGCGCAAAATGGTTGTCGCACCATTCCCGCCAGCCGTTTTTGTCCTGCTGGTAAAATTGCTCGTCTCCCACCAGTTTCTGCTCAAAACACATAGCGATGCCTTCGGCAAACAGCTGCCACACAAACTGCTGCGGGCCTTCCCCCACGCTCGGGCAAAAACAGCCGTGCTGGCTGTGATAGATATGTCCCAGCTCGTGGTAGATCAACCCCTGCATATCTCCCAGGGAAACCCAGCCCAGCTCTAGGATTTTCTCTATCCCCAGCAAAACCACATCTCTACTGTTTAATGTGGTCACCCAGCCGGCTCCGTTGCACAGACCTACATAGAGAAATAGATCCACATCCAAATCGTTGCCAAACTTCTGCGCCAACCGTTCCGAAAGCCCCTTCACTACCGCTAGAAAGGACTGGTGCATTTCCTCCAGCCAGGGGTGCTGCCAGACGGCTTGCAGCACGGGTAAATAATCCCTTTCAAAGGTATAGCTGCCCGTTGCAAGGCATTCGTTCATGTCATCTTCAAAGAGGGAGATGTTTTCCCCAAAATGGTTTTGCGCATAGGCCCGCCATCTGGCAAGGTCAAACACGCCGTTTGGGTAAATAGTGGGGATCTCTGAAAAGGTATCCACACAGCGAATCATGGCAGCCATCTTCCTTTCTAGTGTCCTGAAACCCTGTGGGGAAAGGCGTTACACCTCCACCTTCCCCGCCAAGATATTCTTATAGTCCTCCAAGTTCTGCTGAAGCAGCGTGGGGGTATCCAGGCCGTAGGGGCACTTCTTCTTACATTGGCCGCAGTGGAGGCAGTCCTCAATCTTCATCATCATGGCCTGGCTCTCGGGGGTCAGCCAGCCGGCGGAGGGGCTGCGACGGATGAGCTGGCTCATGCGGGCGCACTGGTTGATGACGATCCCCGCGGGGCAGGGCATGCAGTAGCCGCAGGCCCGGCAGAAGTTGCCGATGAGCTCTTTCCGGTCCTTCTCGATGACGGCCTTCAGCTCCCCGTCCATGGTGGGGGGGTTGTCGATGTAGGAGATGAACTCGTCCAGCTCGCTCTCCCTCTGCACGCCCCAGATGGGCAAAGCGTTGTCGAACTCCGCCTGCCAGGCGTAGGCCGCGGCGGAGTTGGTGATGAGCCCGCCGGAGAGGCCCTTCATGGAGATAAAGCCCACATGGTTCTCCTTGCACAGGTTCACCAGGGCGATGTCCCGCTCCGTGGCCAGGTAGCAGAAGGGGAACTGCAAGGTGTCGTACAGGCCGGAGGCGGCGGCCTCCTCCGCCACGCCCAGCCGGTGGTTGGTGATGCCGATAAAGCGGATTTTCCCCTGCTTTTTGGCCTCCTCCATGGCCTCGTACAGGCCGGTGCCGTCCCCGGGCTTGGGGCAGAAGGCCGGGTTGTGGAACTGGTACACGTCGATGTAATCGGTTTTCAGCAGGCGCAGGCTGGTCTCCAAATCCTGCCAGAAGCCCTCCACGGTGGTGGATGGGGTCTTGGTGGCGATGATGATGTTCTCCCGCACGTCGGAAAGGGCCAGGCCCATTTTCTCCTCGCTGTCGGAGTAGGAGCGGGCGGTGTCGAAATAGGTAATGCCGGCGTTGTAGGCCTTGCGCAGAAGCATCCCGGCGTAGTCGGCGGAGACACGCTGGATGGGCAAAGCGCCAAAGCCGTTCTTGTTCACGGTGATGCCGGTGCGGCCCAGGGTTACAGTTTGCATACAAGCACGTCCTTTCTGAAAAAGATAGAAGGCAAAACAGGGCACTCCCGCGAAGGGGTAAGTTTTGCGGCGCCGCGTCCTGGTGGGACAGCCGGCAAGCGAGACCAGCTTTTTCAAAATGCCACGCCCGAAAAAGCGGTGCAGCCGCATAAAATTGGCCGAAAGCAGGGGCGAATCTCCGCTTTTTTCGGTCTGCGGGGATGGCGGGGCTGTGCGCTTCCCGTCCGGGAAAGGCGTGGCCGGGGGCCACTGTTTCCCTAGATTATCTTCTATACGGCTGCGCCGCCTTTTTAGGCCGCAGGGGCCTTGCCCCCGCACCCCTGCAGCTTTTGAAAAAGCTGGCAAAACTTTTACGCCGCTTCGCGGTTTTCGCTTTTATTATAGCACCTAAACTATCCTTCAAGTCAACATGGAAAAAGCCGCCCCACTGGGACGGCTCAAACCAAAACCTCGAAAGGAGTCTTATACGCTTTGCTCGTTTTGCAGCCGCTCCCGCAGTTCCCGGGCGGAGAGGGGCGCGAAGCCCGTGCGCTCCACGGACACGCACACGCTGCGGGGACTCACGTCCCGATAGGCGGGGTTGCCGTGGACGTGGCCGAACACGTTGGCGTAGGGCATATTCCGGTTGACGTACAGCGGCTCGTGGGAGAGCAGGAAAAACCCCTCCCACACCAGGGGCCAGGGCACGGCCTCGGCAAAGCCCAAGGAGCGCCACTGGGCAGGGGTGCGGTGCCGGTCGTGGTTGCCCAGCACCAGCACCTTTTCCCCGGCCAGCTGGGAGAGGATGGCCCGGTCCTCCTCCTCCCCCCGGGCGGAAAAATCCCCCAGGTGGAACACGGTGTCCCCCGCTCCCACCTTCTCGTTCCAGCGGCGGATGAGCTCCCGGTCCATCTCCTCCACTGTGGCGAAGGGCCGGTTCTCATAGCGCAGGATGTTCCCGTCCCCAAAGTGGGTATCGGCAAGGAAAAACACGCTCACAGCTCCATGACCTCCGCGGCGTGGGCAATCTGCTGGGAGAGGGTGTCGCCGCCGTACTCCGGCCGCCACTCGCTGTGATAGTTTAAGCACCGGCACATCCAGGTGATGCCGTCCTTTTCCAGGGTCTTGCGGTAGTGGACATGGCCGCAGATGGCCACCTCCACGGGATAGCGGCGGTACAGCTCGCCCAGGCGGCGGGTGCCCAAAAAGGCGTTAAAGTAGGACCAGTTGGCCATCTCCTGGGGCACGGTGAACTCCTTGATGGGCAGCATGTGGGTGACAAGCACCAGCTTCTTCCCCGGGTAGGCGGCCATGCGGGCCTCCAGCCGGGAGAGCATCCACTGGGTGCGGCCCAGGTTGTCGCGGGTCCAGGCGTTGCGCAGGGAGTCCTGCCAGGTGCGGCCCGCCAAAGACATCTTCTCAAACTCCTCGAAGGAGTAGCGGCCGCTGCCGAAGGAGTAGTCATACCAGCCCACGTCGCCGATGACCACCGTATCCCCCAGCACCACGTCCCGGCCGCAGAGGCAGTGCTCGTCCTGGGCGTAGCGGCTGTAGATGGCGCCAATCTGGTCGGGGTCGCCCTTGGGGCCCCACAGGTCGTGGTTGCCGGGGACAAACAGCACCCGCGCCCCAGAGAGCTGCTCGATGGTGTTGAGGGTGTCCAGGGTCTCCTGCTGGCTCTCGCTGACGTCCCCGGCGATGATGGCCAGCCGGGCGCCCTGCTCTTTGATATACCGGGCGAACTCCTGGGCCACGGGGTATTCCCGGTTGATGTCCACATGGATGTCCGAAAGGACTGCGGTTTTCATACATTTCCCTCCAATGCTTCGTTGTGCGCCACGGGCTTTTTGCCGGTGCGCTTTTCCACCAGGTGGCAGGCGCAGAACCGGCCCCCTTCAAACTCCCGCAGCTGGGGCTTTTCCGTTTTGCAGCGCTCTTCGCAGGCAAAGCACCGGGTGTGGAAGGGGCAGCCTGCCGGGGGATGGGCCGGGCTGGGCAAGTCGCCGGAGAGGATAATCCTATCCCGGTCGCCCTCCACCTCCATAGAGGCGGAGAACAGCGCCTCGGTGTAGGGGTGCAGGGGCATTTGGGAGATGGCCTCCCCGCCCCCCAGCTCCACCAAATTGCCCAGGTACATCACGCCGATGCGGTCGGACACATAGGAAACCACGTTCAAGTCGTGGGAGATAAACAGGTAGGTCAGGCCGAACTGCTGGCGCAAATCCAGCAGCAGGTTCAGCACCTGGGCCTGGACGGAGACGTCCAAAGCGGAGACGGGCTCGTCGCAGACCACAAAGTCCGGGTCCAAAATCAAGGCGATGGCTATGGCCACACGCTGGCGCTGGCCGCCGGAAAGCTCGTTGGGCCAGCGGGTGCGGTAGCTCTCGTCCAGGCCCACGGCCTTGAGGACCTGGCTCACCTTCTCGTCCCGCTCCTGCTTGGTCTTGCCAATGCCGTGGATTTTCAGGGGCTCCTCAATGAGCCAGCCAATGGTCTTGTTGGGGTCGATGGAGGAGTAGGGGTCCTGGAAGACAATCTGCATCTGCTTGCACAAATCCTTGCGCTCCCGGCGGGCCGGGCGGGTGATGTCCCTCCCGTTTAAGAGGATTTTCCCGCCGGAGGGGTCCAGCAGGTGCACCAGCATCTGCCCAAAGGTGGACTTGCCGCAGCCGGACTCCCCCACCAGGCCGAAGACCTCGCCCTTTTGGATGTCCAGGTCGATGTGGTTGACAGCCAGCACCCGGTCCTTGCCCTGGCGGAACTCCTTTGTAAGCCCCCGAATCTCCAGAAGGGGGGCCTTGTTGTCTGGTTTCACTTGCGCGCTCACAGTCCCAATTCCTCCTTCGCGTTGACGCACAGGGCCATGTGGCCCTTGTGGACCACCATGGGGGGCGTTTCATTCTGGCAGGACGGCCGGCGGCTTTGGCACCGGTTGTAGAAGGGGCAGCCGTGCTCGCTGCGGTCCTCCAGGGCCGGCACGGTGCCGGGGATGGAGGAAAGCCGCTGGCCCCGCTTTTCCAGCGAGGGGATGGAGGCAATCAGCCCCTTGGTATAGGGGTGCAGGGGATGGGCCAGCACCTCTTGGGTTCCGCCGCTTTCCACCACGCGGCCGGCGTACATGATGTACACCCGGCTGCACATCTGGCGGATGACGCCCAGGTCGTGGGAAATCAGCAGCACGGCGGTGCCCATCTTCCGGTTCATGTCCCGGATGAGCTCCATGATCTGGGCCTGGATGGTCACGTCCAACGCGGTGGTGGGCTCGTCGGCAATGAGCAGCTCCGGCTGGTTCACCAGGGCCATGGCAATCATCACACGCTGGCGCATGCCGCCGGAGAGCCGGTGGGGATACTCGTTGTACAGGCGCTCCACATCGGGCAGGCCCACCTGGCGCATGACTTCCAAAGCCTTTTTCTTGGCCACCTCTTTGGAGTCCCCGTGGATGCGGGCGTTCTCCGCGATTTGCCGGCCCACCTTCATCAGGGGGTTTAGGGCGGTCATGGGCTCCTGGAAAATCATGGCGATGTTCCGGCCCCGGTACTGGTTCCACTGCTCCTCGTTGAGGCCCCGCAAATCCGAGCCGTCAAAGAGGATTTTCCCCTGGGGGATTTTGGCGTTCCGGGGCTGCAGGCCAATGGCGGAAAGGGCCGTCATGGTTTTGCCGCAGCCCGATTCCCCCACCAGGGCCACCATCTCGCCGGGCTCGATGCGCACGCTGGTGTCCCGCACCGCGTGGCAGGTCTTGCCCAGGTCAAAGTCCACGGTCAGGCTCTCAATGGAGAGCACAGGTTTTTTCTTACCGGCCATGCTGGGTCACCTCCTGCAACGCGTCGCCAATCAGGTTAAAGCCCATCACCAGCAAAGTGATGGCCGCGGCGGGCACCAGCACATACCACCCGGCCTGAAGGATCTCCGCCTGGGCCTCGCTGAGCATCTTGCCAAAGCTGGGGGTGGGCGGCTGGATACCCAGGCCCAGGTAGGAGAGCCCCGCCTCGCTCATCACAGCGCCGGCAAAGCCCAAAGAGCTGGTGACAATCAGCTCCGGCACAATGTTGGGCAAAATGTGGAGGAAGATGATCCTCCCATCCCCCGCCCCCCGGGAGCGGGCCGCCTTGATAAACTCGGCGTCCCGGTACTTGATAAAGCCGCTGCGGGTGATGCGGGCAAACCGGGGGATGGACATGATGCCCAGGGCAAAAATCAAGTTTTGCAGGCTGTTGCCAAACACGGCGATGAGCATCAAGGCCAACAGCACGCCGGGGAAGGCCATCTGGGTGTCGATGAGCTTCATGATAACCTCGTCGATCTTGCCGCCGTAGTAGCCGGCCACAGCGCCCACGGCCCCGCCCACAAGCAGGCCAAAGACCACAGTTAAGGCGCCCACCAAAAAGGACACCCGGGTGCCCTCCATAATGCGGCTGAGGATGTCCCGGCCAAACTGGTCCGTGCCCAGGGGATGGGCCGCGGAGAAGAACTGCAGCTCGTGCTCGGTGTCCATAACGTCGGGGTCATAGGGCATGTAGAAGAAGCCCACCACCATGATGAGCACCATCAGGCCCACCATGCAGCTGCCAAGGATAAAGTTCTTGTTCCGCAGGCATTTTTTCAATATCTCGCTTACACGCACAGGCTAGTCCCTCCCTTCACTTCAACCGGATGCGGGGGTCGATGACCGAGTACAGCACGTCCACCACGAAATTGCACAGGACCACAATCATGGCCAGATACAGCACCAGGCCCTGGATAAGGGGCAGGTCCCGGGAGTTGATGGAGGAGGAAATCAGCCGGCCAATGCCCGGCAGGGAGAACACGTTCTCAATGATGATGCTGCCGCCCAGCACGTCGGTGATGGTCATGCCAAAGATGGTCAGCACGGGAATCAAAGAGTTGCGCAGCACGTGGCCCCGCAGGATTTTCTTGGAGGGCACGCCCTTGCTTTGGGCGGTCTTCACATAGTCCTGGCGCTCCTGCTCCATCACGCTGACCTTGACATAGCGGATGAGCACCGCCGCCGAGCCAAAGGCAATGGCCACAGAGGGCAGCGTCAGGCTCTTCAGGCAGGCGATGGGGTCCTGGGTAAAGGGCGTGTAGCCCATGGAGGGCAGCCACTTCAGCTGTACGGAGAAGATGTTGATCAGCAGCACGGAGAAGCAGAACGCGGGCACGGAAAGCCCCAGCTGGGAGAGCAGGGACACCGGCAGGGCGTAGGGCTTCTTGCTGTGGTGGGCCAGCCAAATGCCCACGGGGATGCCCACCACCGCGGTGAGCACCAGAGAGAACACCGCCAGCTGGGTGGTCACCCCAAAGGCGTTGCCAATCAGGTCGGACACCGGCTGGTGATAGCGGTAAGAGGTGCCCAGGTCCCCCTGGAGCACGCCGCCAATCCAGCTGAGGAAGCGGATGTGGATGGGCTGGTCAATGCCCATCTCCTGGTGGAGCTGCTCGATCTGCATGGGGTCGGCGTCCACACCCAGGATGACCAGGGCCGGGTCACCCGGCAGAATCTGAAACACCGCAAAGGTGAGGATGGACACCAAAAACAGTGTGACGAGGAACCCCGCCACCTTTCGGATGTAATAGTAGGCCATAGGCGATTCAGTCCTTTCCCACAGTGGAAGGGCCGCCCGGACTTCCGGCCCGGCACGGCCCCTCTACGCTGCTGCGCGCTGTGTGCGGCGCCCTGCCCCACAGGGCGCTGGCGCGGCTTTTGTCTCTGTTTTAGCCCTCGTAATAGAGCTTGGTCATGTCGTGGAAGGTGACGGGGTAGAAGGTGTAGCCCTTCAAATCCTTGCGGGAAGCCACCACCAGGTTGGGGTCGCAGATATACACGGCCACGGCGTCATCGGTGAGAATCTGCTGGCACTGCTTGTAGTTGTCGATGCGGGTCTGCTCGTCCAGCTCGGTGACAGAGTCGTTGATAAGCTGGTCGTAGGTGGGGTTGGAATAGTTGTAGAAGTTCCGGGCGTAGGTGCTCTCGAAGCGGCCCAGCACGTCGTCGGGGTCCAGCTTGCCGGTCAGGCCGATGATGGTGCCCTCGTAGCTGGCGTTGGTGTAGACATCCTCCAGCCAGGTGGCCCACTCGATGGTCTCGATGTTCACGGTGATGTTGATCTGCTGCAGCTGCTGGGCGATAATCTGGGCGGTGTCGATGTGGGCCTGGTAGTTGGCGGGCACCTTCACGGTGAAGGAGAAGCCATCGGCATAGCCGGCCTGCTCCATCAGCTCCTGGGCCTTGGCCACGTCGGTCTCATAGGCGCCTTCCAGCTCGTCGTTGTAGTACAGGCTCATCACAGGGCTGAAGTTGGTGTACAGCTCGGTGGCGTAGCCGCCAAAGACGCTGTCGATAATCTGCTGCTTGTCGATGCAGTAGTTGATGGCCTGGCGCACTTCCAAGCTGCCAAAGGGCTCGAACTCGTGGTTCAGGGCGAAAATCTGCACCATGTTCTGGGGGGAGTTGTAGATGTCGAACTGGTCGCCCAGCACGGCGGCGTCATCGGCGTTGATGGAGGCGATGTCCAGCTGGCCGGACTGCAAGGCGGAAATCACAGCGGCGGAGTCGGTCATGATATAGAACTCCACCCGGTCCACCTGGGCCATGCGGCTTTCATCGTAGTAGTCCTCGTTCTTCTCCAGCACAATGCGCTGGGAGGGGGTGTACTCCACAAACTTGAAGGGGCCGGTGCCAACGGGGTTGGCGGCCTGGTCGTCGTAGCCCTCGGGGAGGATGGAGTCGATGTTTACGGAAAGGAAGGAGGCGGAGGGCTCGGTGAGGTGCACCACAAAGGTGTACTCGTCGGGGGCTTCCACGCTCTCCACAATCTCATAGTCGGAGGAGACAGCCTCGTTGCCGTCCAGGCCGGCGAAGTTGTTGTAGGAGTACAGCACGTCGGCGGAGTCGAAGGCGTCGCCGTTGTGGAAGGTGACGCCCTGGCGCAGATGGAAGGTGTAGGTCAGGCCGTCCTCGGAGATGTCCCAGCGCTCGGCCAGGCCGGGGATGATTTCGCCGTTTTCGTCGTACAGACACAGGCCCTCGAAGACGTTGTGCATAATGGCCTCGGTGTCAGAGGCGGCGGACTGCCAGGGGTCCAGGCTGTCCGGCTCGGAGCCGATGTTCATGCGCACCAAAGTCTGCTCGCCGTCGGTGGAGGTAGAGCTGCTCTCCGCAGCGGAGGAGGTGGAGCTTTCCGAGCTGCCCGCAGCGGAAGAGCCGGAGGCGGCGCTGGAGGAGCTGCCGGTATCGCTGCCGCAGCCAGCGAAGGTGGTCAGCATCAAAGCAAGGGCCAGCACAAGGCTTACAAGACGTTTTTGCATAGTCACTTTTCTCCTTCGTTTCACAAAAAATTCTCTTGCACGGATTCACACAACTTTTTTAAATAACGGGCGTTTTCTAAGCTTCCTGCCGCCGGGCGTTCAGCGCATCGATGACGCCGGCCACGCCCCGGATATCCGGCACGCACCAGGTCAAATCCAGCTCTTCCATGCCCAGCTTCCCAGGGGGGTTGAGGATGCAGAACTCCATCCCCACCTGAGAGGCGCCCACGCCGTCATCGTAATAATTGTCCCCCACATAGAGGCAATGTTCCGGGGAGTCCCCGGAAAGTTCCAGGGCCTTCTCGAAGATGCGGCGGTCCGGCTTTTCCACGCCCACCTCGCTGGACACCACAATGGGGTCCAAGTAGGGGGCCAAACCGGTCTGCTCCAGCACGCTCCTGCAGGAGGTATCCCAGTTGGACACCAGGCCCGTGGCTATCCCCCGCTCCCGCAGGCCCCGCAGGACCTCCAAGGAAAAGGGGAAGGCGCTCCAGTGGGCCGGACGGCGGTCCTCCAGGGTCAGGCGGAAAAGGTCTTCCCCCAGCTGGGGGATGCCCAGCTCTTGGCAAACCCGCGCGAGGAAGTCCCGCAGGACCTCCTTGCTGCCCTTGCCCAGAGCGCCCTGGCGCTCCCGCATAAAGAACTTGTTGGCCAGATGGTAGGCCCGCTGCGCCTCCTCCAGGGAAACCGGATGCCCCAGCCGCGCGAGGTGTTCCACGTAGCCTTGGGGCACGTCGCTTTCCGCCAGGGTGAGGCCCAGGTCGAAAAACACACGTTGAATCATTGGCAAATGTCTCCTGTTCTTGTCGAAACCAGGCGTATTATAAAAGGCAATTGTTTTGCCTTCGCAAGGGGTTTTCTAAAATCTGCGTTAATTATACCACACAATGTTAAGGCGTTGTAAAGAAAGTTCGCCCGTTTTCCCTGTTTTTGTTAAAGGAATCTGCCGCTGTATCCCGCCGCTGTTTTGTTAAAACCGCGTAAAGTTGCGCCGCAGCAAATTTTTTTGAAAAATCCTGTTGACAACGCTGTTTTTGGATGCTATAATATTTGAGCGTTGAGGCGGTAAGCATTCAACGAAACAACTGAAGATGCAGGTGTGGCGGAATTGGCAGACGCGTATGGTTCAGGTCCATATGAGCGCAAGTTCATGCAGGTTCAAGTCCTGTCACCTGCACCAGGTCGAGTACCCAAGTGGGTACTCGATTTTTTATGCCTGGAAAAAGCCCCTCGCCCTTGCGGGGACGTTATCCTTTCTATTTGCCGCAAGGCTGGAGGGATTCTCCCGAAAGCGCCTCCCTCTTTTTTAAAAGTATACACCTTTTGGAGATATGGAATCCTCCCCCGGTACGCGCACAAAAAGCGGCTCTCCTTTGGGAAAGCCGCTTTTTGACAGGACTTGCTTTGCGCCCGCTTATGGGCGCTTTTTTATGTTAGAACCCTTCCACCGCTTTTTGCGCCCAAGCGGTGTTACGCCGTAGCGGGGGAACAGGGGCTCAAAGTCGTTTAAGTAGTTGGCCAAGTAGATGCTGGGAATCACATGGGGCGGCTGCTGTACCATGGCAGGGGCTCCTTTCGCGCTGGGGAATCCCCCCGGGCTGCGAGGGGAATCTCAGTCTTAATGTAGTATACCACAGCGTGGGCGGGAGGGACAAGGGAGGGGGTAAGTTCGCAAAACATAGCGCAGGGCGCATGCCTCTTTTTTCCGAAAAAAGTTCACCGTAAAAAACAACTGCTAGGCGCCGTACGTCCTGGGCCTAGCAGCTTTCTTTTTTAAAATCACTGTTTTGGGCAGCATCGACCGCTCATGTCGCTTCCACCCCATATTCTGTGCGAACCAGTGTCAAATCCCCATCTTTTTCTTTGCGAAAGGTATTCTCCTCATAATAAAGGGCGCACTGGAACTGCCCGCCTTCAAACTTTGGCACAGCGTAGTACAGCCGGTTGACCAAAAAGCTTGCGTCCTCGCAGACATCGCAATTTCCAAGGGGAATGGCGGCTTGGACGTCTTCAACGGGTACAGGCTGTGTTTTTCTTTGCATCGTCAGGCAACCCCCAGGGAGCGGATTATTTCCACCGTTAGGATATTTTCGGAAAAAGGAAAAGCATCTCTTAGCCAGCCTGCCGAAGCGCGAAGCTGCCCCTTGCGCTTTCGCAGAGGCAAGACCTCCCACACAAGCGGATTGGCCCGCAGGAAAATCTTTCCAATTCCTTTCCCAGTTTACCACATCTCACAGGTATGTCTTGTCGATTTTTGTCGAGACACCTCCATTTTTCTCATTCCATGCTGTGGGAGGAAACGTTCCTTGTCTCTGTACTATCCAACCACCTACACGCCGACAATTGGGCTGCTCCAGAAGGTGGCTTTTTCTGGGAAGCGTTGACGAAAAAGATACCCGCTACAAGCGCGGGCACAAAAACTTCAGAATAAAGAAAAACCTGCGGTGTGCGAATTGCTCACCGCAGGTTTGTGTTTTCTTTCCAAAAATGATGCGCTCGGCCAAAAGGAAGGCGAAAAGCCCAGGTTTTATGCGGCTTTTCCTTGATTTCAGTTTTTGAATCATGCGACTTTCCAAAAAAGATGTAGAAAATGCTGGCGATTTAAGCATCGGGCGGCTACTCGGATTCAAGTGGATCG
>JABLTR010089051.1_pt1 | contig 55032 bp, 41 predicted proteins | sample 7160071 | NCBI WGS metagenome assembly JABLTR01 (sample SAMN14651230, study PRJNA627086) | human gut metagenome | isolation source: feces | host: Homo sapiens | reverse complement strand
CGCGCCCGCATACGGGACCGGCATCGACTGGAACGAATTCCACACCACCACGCGATACCCCAACACCACCGACTGACAACGAAAACCAGTCTAAAACACCACAAAAGTTCCTATAGGCCCTCATAAAGGAATAGATAATTCGCAACATATTACTTTGTAAGCGACGAGTCGATACCCAGACAGGCACATGCCTGAACACGGGGCAATGCAAAGGGCCGGTGTCCGAAGGCACCGGCCCAACGCTTACTGAAAGGGGGTGGAATCAGGGCCACCCACCGGTCTCGGCCATCCTCCCGAAGAAGTCGTTGCGCACCGCCTTGGAATGGGAGGAAGTTTGCAGTGCCTCGAACCGGCACTTCCATGTTAGCCGATACCATCGTTCATGTCGAGAAGGTCTTGTTGCAGGGGCCAGAACGACCGTCCGGCAACCGCCGGACGACGCTGCCGCGCCAGTCGCGGCGCGGCTTACTGAAAGGATTGCGCCATGCGCAAACCAGAAAAGGGGCCGCGCGGCGGCCTCGTGGTCTGGCTGATGGCGGTCATCGTCATCAGCCTCGCTCCCGCGATGCATCCCATCGCGGCCGACATCGCGGTGCTGTCACTCACGGCATACGCGATCAGCGCACACAGCCGCCAATAACGGCACCACGGCCCGTCCGAGCTTCCACGCCCGGACGGGCTTTCAGCTAAGAATATTTTCAGTAGTCAATCGCATCCCGCCATGTGTCATACTGGCATGTGGCCGATGTTTCGGGGCCGGTGACTCGTCGTTCGTCAATCGTGTGGCCGCTGAATATGATTTCGCAGGAGACGTTGTCTTCCACTCCGCCGGAATCACGTTCAACCGTGAAGGTGAGCGGCCTGTCGTTCTCAAGCCAATCGTCCGGAGCGACTTTCAACCAGTCCCCTTTGATTCGGGTTTCGAGAACCGTCTCGCTCTGCGACTCAATCCTGACGGTCCCCGACTCCGCATAGGCGCGAAATTCGAGATGAGCGCCGGCATCGTCGCTTTGAACCGGTGCTCCGGTACAACCCGACATGAGCGCAAATACCGCCAGACACAGGCCGGAAAACAATGGTTGTCTCTTCCTCATCGATCGTTCCGCCGGTTCGGACCGCGCCACAGAATCCTGCACATAAGGGCGAGAACTGCTGTCACGACAATGAACACAGCCATCAACATGAATATGTTCATGGAAGAATCCGTGCCCGTTGCGGTGTCGGAAGACACGACGCCGATAGATCCGCCGCCGGCTGAATCGTCAAACCCAGATGGCGCGTTCTTACGGATCGCGATGTCTCCCTGCTCCACTTGTACAGACTCGGGGACAATAGCGCGTGCAGCTTCGTTGAGAGGTGAGATTCTGCTGTTTTCCATCGAATAATACGCACGGGAGAAGCCATCGCTGATGAGAGTGGTGCTGTCATCATCATCGAGCAGGGACGCCTCTTCTATATCGGGAGAAAAATTCCCCACTTCCAGACTTCCGTTGTTGTCCCAGATCGTGATCCTTCCCACTAATCTACCTTCAACCTCAACGGGTGCCACCCAGTCGTAATCCTGCGGGTCCGTGATTGTGTTCGTTATGGCACCTGAATCGTCATAGCGTAGATAATGCACTTTATCGGCATAACCTATTGCAATCTGCGTGGATGCTTCAGGGCTTCCGTCGTTCTGGACAGCTTCCATAAGCGCCAGCGTTTGGGTCCTCGCCTCGTCGCTTTGAGCGAACTCGTTGATTTGCGTGCTCTCGGGCAGATTCTCCGCGCGAGCGATATCAGGGCAGACCGTTCCTATAGCAACGACAAATAACATCGCCGCGAATAATATACGGAACGCCTGAATCAGGGATTTACGAACATTATAGAAAGTACTCATTTGTTCCCCCTTTATCGGCTAAAGCCATATCGTGTGTGCGTCCATGTATGACCACTTCCGCTTTTCATCCAGTCGTAAGTTCCACTGCTGTAATACGACTGCAACGGATCGATGTAAGAGACAACAAGATAGCCCGGATCAGAGGTATATCCCCTTATCACAAGCATATGGCCACCGCCGCTATCCCAGCCCCAACGTACCATCAACGGTTTGCTATTGTTAATTTGCCCGCTGACGATTGCAGTGCTTGCGGCACTATTTATCATCGAACCTGTGTTGCGGATGCCCGCACTTGACAAGGCGCGCCTCACGTCAGTCGATAAATCTCCGGTTACATTGGCGCAAGAAGACGAGTTCTTTCCCCATTTCACATACTGGCATTGGGAAGAATTGCTGCCTCCCAGATATACGGATACGCTTTTCGATGTCGCGGCCCAGCACCAGTTACTTTGTTCCTGTACGTAAATTGGCACAGAAAGATATACAGAAGATGCGGATGCAGTCGTCACGCATGAGAGTGACATAACCAGCGCTGCTGCTAAACTAGTTACCATTGCGGCGATACGCCGCCGTCGCGGTTTCATCGGAATTTCCCCTTTCTCTGACGCGAAGCCCTCGTTGGATTCGCCGTCTCTTTAAGTATAGAACGGCTAATGGGGCCTATAGGAACTTTTGTGGTGTTTTAGACTGGTTTTCGTTGTCAGTCGGTGGTGTTGGGGTATCGCGTGGTGGTGTGGAACTCGTTCCAGTCGATGCCGGTGCCGTGTCTCATGGGAATGCCGAACGTCTCGTGCATGCTCTGCGGGCTTCTCTCCCATGCCCGCCGGTAGAGGCGCTCGAGTCGTTCGTCGGTCATCGCGTTGGCCGCGAGCCACGCGTCGCTTTCGGGCCGTTCCGTGTGCTGGTGGCACCACCAGCAGATCGCCTTCAGCCGTCTGACCAGCCGCAGTCCGCGGTGGCGGCGCGGCATGTCGCGCAGGCGCGCGTTCCATGATTCGACGAGGTTGTTCGTGGACGGCACTGGGCCGGCTGACGCGAGCCCCTCGTCGAGGAACATGAACGGTTGGCCCTCCCGGATGCGCCTGCGGATCATGCGCCGCGCCTTGACGAGCCTTTGGTGCATGTCGTTCACGCTGCCGCAATCAACGACATGGTTTGCGTGTACCTGACGATGTACAAGTGGTCGGCTTCGATAACGTGCCGGAAGCCGAGTACTCGGCGCCGGCGCTGACCACCATTGATCCACATATCGACGATTATGCCAAGCATGCCGTTGACATGCTTATCGACCGCATCGAAGGATACTCAGGCCCGGCCCGTACGTACACCACCGATTTCACATTGGTGGAACGTGCCTCAACTCGACTTGCCCACTAGCATCCAACAAGTTCGCATCGGCTTCGTGAGGAGTGTGTGTCTACTCGAACAATGTGGCGTCAGTCGCTGGGTAGCCAAGTTGGAACGCGGTGTAGGCGTGCTTGGCGGCCAGTGCGGCGAGGATGAGCAGCGTATCGCTCTCGGTGGAAGATTTCGATTCGGTCACGGCCTTGATCTGCGCGCGGGCGCAGTCCATTTCGATGGCGGCGGCGGTCGGTACGGTCTGGCCGCTTGCCTTGTCGGCGATGGTGGTGGGGCTGGCCAGTAATTGGTCGATGGCATAGACCTTTTGGCGGGGGTCGCTCTGGCCGGAAGAACTGGACTGTGCGCCGGAATCATCAAAATTGCCGTTCGCCAGCGACACCAGCTGCTGCCCGGCGGTCTTATGCATATCGCTCAACGCCAACGTAGCCCCAGCGGTCTGTCCTCGTGCGGCCAAGACCTCGATAGCGAATCCGGCGCGATCCTCGGCCACGGCCATCGCATCCAATACCGGTCGGTCAACGTTGGCGGACGTGACGCCATCAAGACGCGCCGGCGTCACCTCAGGCGCGGACTGCCCGAATTTATCGGCCAGAAAAGCCAGCCATTGCTTGGTCTGCGCGTCACGTAACGTTCCCTCGGCAAAACGACCCGAACAATACCCGGCAACGTCAATCCAAGTCAGGGGAGCGGCCAGGCCGGTGGCATACTGCTCTAATAACGGCGTGCCTTCAGCCGGATGGGTGGCGTAGTCCGCCAACGTCATCGCTTTCTCGCAAGGGCTCATTTGAGCTTCCGCCTCGGCCCGTCCGGCCAGTCGCGGCATCGAACACGCCGAAAGCGAACACAGCATCGCGCTCGCGCATAGTGCGGATGCCAAGCGCCGGGTAAACCGTCCTGAAGAGAAGCGTGTCTGCATGGAAACCTACACTAATAGCTAACTGTGACCACTCATAGGCCATGCGCCACATAACTTCATAGGAGGTACGGATCGATGGAACTGGACCTGACAGGAATACACAAGCTCGCCGCCGAGCAAGGAATCGACCCCGGAACCCTGGATGATGCGCTGGCGGAGGCCCTGCGCCTCGCCTACCTCAAGACCCCGCACGCCGCCAGGCACGCGCGTGTGGAGCTTGACGAACGTTCCGGCAACTTCACCGTCTGGGCCGCCGACGAAATCCCGGTCGAGCCCACCGAGGACGACCCGCACCCCGCTCCCAAGCTGGGCGAGGAATACGACGACACCCCGCGTGACTTCGGCCGTCTCGCCGCCGCCACTGCACGCCAGGTCATCACCCAGCTGTTCCGCCGCGCCGAAGATGAGAAGGTATTCGGCGCGTTCTCCGGTCAGAAGGGCAAGCTCATCACCGGCATCATCCAACAGGATGCTTCCGACCCCTCCAACGTGCATGTCGCGATGGGCGATGTCGAAGCCATTCTGCCTCGCCGTGAGCAGGTGCCCGGCGAACGTTACCGCCACGGCGAACGCATCCGCGTGTACGTGGTGAACGTGGCCCGTGGCATCAAGGGCCCGGAAATCGTGGTGTCCCGCTCCCACCCGGAGCTGGTCCGCAAGCTGTTCGAGCGTGAAGTGCCGGAACTGGTCTCCGGTGCCGTGTCCATCATGGCCATCGCTCGTGAGGCCGGCGCCCGCACCAAGATCGCGGTCAAGGCCAACACCGATGGCGTGAACCCGAAGGGTGCGCTGATCGGCCCCGGCGGCGCTCGCGTGCGTGCCGTTATGGAGAACCTTGGCCCGGAGAAGATCGACATCGTCGACTACTCCGACGATCCGGCCAAGTTCGTGGCAGCCGCGCTGTCCCCGGCTGTGGCCACCGGCGTACAGGTGATCAGCGAGAAGAACAAGACCGCCATCGCCTTCATCCACGATGACCAGCTATCCCTGGCCATCGGCAAGGAAGGCCAGAACGCACGACTGGCAGCCAAGCTGACCGGCTGGAAGATCGGCATCGAATCCGCCGAGGCCCATGCCAAGAAGGTCGCCGCTGAAAAGGCCGCCCAGGCTGCGGCCGAGGCTGCTGCTCCGGAAGCCGAATAGGCCGCCGGGCTCGAAGGCGAATGATCTTCAGGGCGCATTATTTCCTGATACGAGCCGCGTCAGCAATGGCGCGGCTCGCTGCGTCTGCGCTATCCAGCGCTATGAGTATGCTTGATTGGCGTATGTGGGCTGGTGCAGTGTGCGCGAAATCGCCCACACCAGAGACGAGGTAACACGATCATGGTCGCACGATGAGACAGGGTAGGCTTGCCGTCATCACCAACTGACCACGCCCATGCACGCGCGTGGTCACAGAATAGGAGTAATTAGTGGCGAAACCACGCGTATACGAACTGGCTAAGGTTTTGAATGTCGATAGCAAAACCGTGCTTGAGAAGCTTAAGGACATGGGAGAATTCGTCAAGTCCGCTTCTTCTACGATTGAACCGCCGGTAGCCCGGCGTCTGAAGGCAGAGTTCGCCAAGGACAACGCCAAGGGCGATTCCAAGCCCGCATCTTCCGTACAAAAGCCTGCTGCCAAGCCCGTGCAGCAGCGCCGCCCGGCCGCACCTTCGGCCCCGGCTTCCACTTCATCTTCCGCACCGACTCCGGCCGCTCCCGCACGTCAGGCATCGCCCGCCTCGGCACATCAGCAGGCTCCGACTCCGGGCGCACCGACACCGCGTCCGCAGGGCGGCGCACGCCCCGGCATGCCGACCCCCGGCCGCCACGGTCAGCACGACAACCGTGAGAATGGTCGCGATAATCGCGAAGGCCGCGAGAACGGTCGTCAGAGTCGCCCGAACGATCGCCGTAACAACGATCGTCGTAACAACCAGGGCCGTCCGAACAATGGCCAGCCGGGGCAGCATCAGAACAACCGCGACAATGCTTCGGCTCCGCGCCCGCACGCTCAGGGCGGCACCGGTGCCAATGGCGGCAATGCCGCTTCAAACGCGATTCCGCGCCCGCACGCTCAGGGCCCGCGCCCGGGCAACAACCCGTTCTCCCGCAAGCAGGGTATGCACACCCCGACGCCGGGTGATATTCCGCGTCCGCATCCGATGGCTCGTCCGACTGCTGATAGCGGTCGTGGCGGTCGTCCGGGCCGTCCCGGCCAAGGCCAGGGGCAGGGCCGCGGCTTCCGTGGCGGTCGTCCGGGCCAAGGTGGTCAGGGTGGTCCTCGTCCCGGCCAGTGGGGCCACAACCGTCCGGGTCAGGGCGGCGGCTCCCAGGGTGCCGGTCAGGGCGGCGCACGCGGCGGCTTCCGTGGGGGCCAAGGCGGCGGCAATAACTTCCAGGGCGGCGGCGCACCGAGCAACGGTCCCGCACGTGGCGGCGGTCGCGGCGGTCGCGGCGGTGCCGCAGGTGCATTCGGACGTCAGGGCGGTAAGTCCTCGAAGGCCCGTAAGAACCGCCTGGCAAAGCGCCATGAGTATGAGGAGCTGAAGGCACCGACCATCGGCGGCGTTCGCATCCCCAACGGCAACGGTCAGACCATCCGTCTGCGTCAGGGCGCTTCCCTGGCCGATCTGGCGGAGAAGATCAACGTCAACCAGGCCGCGCTGGTCACCGTGCTCTTCCACCTGGGTCAGATGGCTACCGCCACCCAGTCCTTGGATGAGGAGACCTTCCAGATTCTGGGCGAAGAGATCGGCTGGAACATCCAGCTCGTTTCCGCAGAAGAGGAAGACAAGGAACTGCTCCAGCAGTTCGACATCAACCTTGACGAGGAAGAACTGCAGGATGACGAGGATCTCAAGCCTCGCCCGCCGGTCGTCACCGTCATGGGCCACGTCGACCACGGTAAGACACGACTGCTGGATACCATCCGCAAGACCAACGTCATCGCACGTGAGGCCGGCGGCATTACCCAGCGCATCGGTGCCTACCAGGTCACCGTGAACCTTGAAGGCGAACCGCGCAAGATCACCTTCCTCGATACCCCTGGCCACGAGGCGTTCACCGCCATGCGTGCCCGTGGTGCCGAGCTCACCGACGTCGCGATTCTCGTGGTCGCCGCCGACGATGGTGTGATGCCCCAGACCGTTGAGGCCATCAACCACGCTCAGGCCGCCAAGGTGCCGATCGTCGTGGCCGTCAACAAAATCGATGTGCCCGGTGCCAACCCGGAGAAGGTCCGCGGCCAGCTCACCGAGTTCGGCCTGGTCCCTGAAGAGTATGGTGGCGACACCATGTTCGTCGACATCTCCGCCAAGCAGAATCTGCACGTCGACAAGCTGCTCGAAGCCGTGCTGCTCACGGCTGACGCTGAGCTGGACCTCCGCGCCAACCCCGACATGGACGCCCGTGGTGCCACCGTCGAAGCCCGACTCGACAAGGGTCGTGGTGCCGTGGCCACCGTGCTGGTTCAGCAGGGTACGCTCCACGTGGGCGATGCCATCGTGGCCGGCACTTCGTACGGCCGCGTGCGTGCCATGCTCGACGAGAACGGTCAGCCGATGGAAGCGGCCGGTCCGTCCACACCTGTTCAGGTGCTGGGCTTGACCTCCGTGCCGACCGCCGGTGACCTCTTCCTGGTCGCCTCCGATGATCGTGCCGCTCGCCAGATCGCCGAGAAGCGTCAGGCCACCGAGCGTGCCGCCCAGCTGGCCAAGCGTCGCAAGGTCGTCTCCCTCGAGGACTTCAAGAAGAAGTTCGCCGAGTCCGAGATCGACATGCTCAATATTGTCATCAAGGGCGATTCGTCCGGTTCGGTCGAGGCGCTCGAGGATTCCTTGATGAAGATCGAGGTATCCGACGAGGTCGGCATCCAGGTCATCCACCGCGGCGTCGGTGCAATCACCCAGAATGATGTCAACCTGGCCACGGTCGACAAGGCCGTTATCATCGGCTTCAACGTGCGCCCGAACCGTCAGGTGGCGGACCTCGCCGAGCGCGAGGGCGTGGAGATCAAGTACTACTCGGTCATCTACCGTGCGATCGAAGACATCGAGGCATCCCTCAAGGGCATGCTCAAGCCGGAATACGAAGAGGTCGTCACCTCTCACTCCGAGATCCGCGAGATCTTCCGCTCCTCCAAGTTCGGCAACATCGCCGGCGTCATGGTGCAGGACGGCGAGGTCAAGCGTGGTACGAAGTGCCGTATCCTGCGCAACGGCGTGGCCACGGTCAACGACCTCGAGATCTCCTCGCTGCGTCGCTTCAAGGACGACGTTCAGTCCGTCAAGGAAGGCTACGAGGCTGGTATCAACCTCGGCACCTTCAACGACATTGAACTCGGCGACATCATCGAGACCTTCGAGATGCAGGAAGTCGAGCGCAAGTAGTCATTGTTAAGCCCTCTCTGACGAGTGGGCTGTCAGCCGCAGGCTGACTGGGGGAGAGACATGGTAGTTCCATGATTTTCTCTCCCCCAGCCTCACTGCGTTCGGCAGCCCCTCGTCAGAGGGGGCTCAAGTCTAGAAAAGGAAATTCCTATGGCAGGAACCAACCCGCGCGCCGCACGTATTGCGGCCTTGATTCAGCGTGTCGTCGCCTCCTCCATTGAGCGCGAACTGCATGACAAGCGACTCGCCAGCATCACCGTCACCGAAGTTCGTGTGACCAACGATCTGCAGATCGCCAAGGTCTACTGGACCCAGCTCGGCCACGAAGGCCACGAGGAAGGCGAACGCAAGCGCGCCCAGCAGGCGCTCGATCAGGCCAAGGGTCACCTGCGTTCTCTGGTGGGCCACAAGGCTGGACTGCGCCTGACTCCGCAGCTCCAATTCGTGTTCGATGAAGTGCCCGGCGAGGCTCACGAGATCGAAGACATTCTCGCCGTGGCCAAGAAGCGTGACGAAGAACTCGCCCGCGCCCGCGCCACCGCCCAGTACGCCGGCGACGCCGATCCGTACAAGCATGACGACGAGCCCAGCGACGACTTCGAAGACGACTCTGACGAGGAGTAGTGTGCTTCATACAACACCCAGCGGTCTGCTCATCATCGACAAGCCGCAAGGCGTGACCAGTTTCGACGCCGTCGCCGCCGTGCGCGGCGCGTTGCACATCAAGAAGGTCGGTCACGCCGGCACCCTTGACCCCATGGCCACTGGCACGCTGGTCATCGCCTTCGGCCACGCCACGCGACTGCTCAACGCCATCGTGGCGCATGACAAAACCTACGAGGCCACCATACGCCTCGGCCTGCGCACCACTACCGATGATGCCGAAGGCGAGGCGCTTGTCGATGATGAAGCCCGCTCCCGCTGGCAAACGCTGTCAGCGCAGCTGACCGAGGGCGGCCAGAGCGGCGAACCAACGGCGTCACCAACTGCCTCATGGCAAAACCTGCTCACTCGCACCATCGCCACCAATTTCACCGGCGATATCGAACAAGTCCCCAATACGTTCTCCGCCATCAAAATCAACGGCCAGCGTGCCTACGACTTGGCTCGCGAAGGCAAGGATGTGGAACTCAAACCCCGCCCGGTCACCATCAGCGAATTCACCGTGCTGGATATCCGCAGCGGATTCGTAGCAGGGGAGCAGGCCGCTGAACCATTGCGGGAAGACGCGAACACGGGAGCGATTCCCGCACTTGATGTTGACGTGCGGGTCAGCTGTTCATCGGGCACCTATATCCGCGCGCTCGCCCGCGACCTCGGCAATGAACTTGGCGTCGGCGGATACCTGACCCGTTTGCGTCGTACGCGAGTCGGCCGATTCGCGTTGCCGGACGATGCCAGCGGACTTATCGCCTCTGAGGCGATGCTTGACACGCGAACCCATACCGTCACCGCACATACCGATCAGAAGACGTTCACTAATCGGGAAGGGCAAACCGTCACGCGCAACAAGTGTGTATTGGACACTCCTGAAGGTCTTGCCGGTGACGAGCGCCGCAACTGGCTGCTTGACCATGCCCTTACCATGGAACAGGCCGCTCGAGGTGCGATGCCGGCGCTTGACATCACTCCTGAGGAGGCCAGCGAATTACGCTTCGGCCGCCGTATTGAGCGTACAATCAGCGAGCCCACTGCCGCCATTGTGCCGCAAACGCATGATGTGGCGGCGATTATCGAGCGTGCAAACGCTCATCAGGCCAAGCCGGTCACCGTATTCCCCCTCGCGTAAAGTAGACGCGGTGAAAAGTGCAGCTTGATACAGGCCGCGCACAACAACGTCTATATTGCATGAATAACATCGCACGGATAAAAGGAACAGCACACTGATGGATATCACGCACCTGACCCCTGACGCCGAAGGTTCGATTGAATGGCCCTCGTTCAGTAACGATAAGAAGGCCGTGGTGACATTGGGCGCATTTGATGGCATGCACTTGGGTCATCAGGCGGTGATCAAGCGTGTGGTGGAACTCGCGCACCAGCATGATGCTTTTTCCGTGGTGATTCTGTTTGACCCGCGCCCCGCATTCGTGCACGGCTGGGCCGCCTCGCACCATGGCGAGGAACCCGCGGTTCAGAACGTGGATGCCGAAGCATTGACCAGTGTGGATGATCGACTGCACCGCATGGAACAGTTCGGCGTGGACCATGTGTTGGTGGTGCACTACACGCTGGCCTTCGCAGCTATGTCATACATTTTCTTCCTTGGCAGACTTACCGGCAAGCTGGGCATGCGTACGCTGGTCCTCGGGCAGGATGCCGCCATGGGCAAGGGGCGAGAAGGTGATGTGAAGCATATCGCTAATCTTGCCGCCGCCACCGGTGTATTCGAGCTTGACGTGGTCGATGACCGTGGCCCGGGCGAAGTGCGTATTCCGCGCGATTTCAAGCCGGAAGCCCCGAGCGAATGGGGAGAGCCCGTCGATCCGCTGGCCAATGCCACCAAGGCCGAGCGCCGCGCATGGAGCAAGAAGAACCAGGCCAAGGCAATGCGCGCCTGGAGCTCCACCAATGTGCGCTACCTGCTGGCTCATGGCCGAATCCAGGACGCCAACGCCATTCTGGGTGCTCCGCACTCCATCGAGGGCGAAGTGGTGCACGGTGAGGAGCGTGGCCGCACCATCGGATTCCCCACCGCCAATCTTGGCTCCGACATTGCAGGCTACATTCCGGTCGACGGCGTCTATGCCGGTTGGCTGGTAGATGGTGAAAACCGTTGGCCCGCCGCCATCTCCATTGGCACCAAGCCCACCTTCAGTGAAAAAACCGGCCTTAATGAGCGTGTGGTGGAGGCCTACTGCATCACTGAAGAATGGATCGACCTGTACGACCACAAGGTTCGCGTCGAATTCGTCGGCTTCCTGCGCCCGCAGGTCAAGTTTGATGGCCCCGACCAACTCGTCGACGAACTCAAGCGCAACGTCGAGGAGACCAAGCGTCTTACCGCCTGAGGCATATCTCAGGGCTATTTACGCACTCCCAAGGCGTCTAATGCGTCGGACAATGTGTTGGACTCCACCAGCTGAAGTCCCTCGACATGCACCGGCTTGCGCAGTGGCGGAATGACCGCCGTGGTGAAGCCGAGGCGTGCGGCCTCGCGAAGGCGATATTCCATACGCGGTACCGGGCGCACCTGACCGGTCAGGGAAATCTCACCAATGGCGCACGTGGCTCGCGCAATGGGTTTTGACGTGGCGGCGCTCGCCAGTGCCGCCACTATCGCCAAGTCGGAACCGGGCTCCTTGGCCTGGCCCCCGGCAATAGTGGAGATATACAGGTCGTTGGACAGCAGGTTGAGCTTGCTGTGACGGTAGAGCACCGCGACCAGCATGGCGATACGGCTGGGGTCCACGCCATTGACCGCACGACGGGGTGTGGGCAGCACCGACGTGGTGACCAGAGCCTGTACTTCGATAGGCAGACTGCGATGCCCATCCAATGTGAACGTCACGCAGGTGCCTTCCACGGGTGCCGCGTTGGCCGCATCAGGGCCGTCTCCAGACAGGAACAATCCGGCGGGATCGGTGACCTCTTCGATGCCTTCACCGCTCATGTCGAAACAGCCGACTTCATCGGTCGGGCCAAAACGATTCTTCACCGCTCGCAGCATTCTCAGCGCAGTCTCGCTGTCGCCTTCGAATTGGCAGACCACATCGACCAGATGCTCCAATGTGCGCGGGCCTGCAATCGAACCATCCTTGGTCACATGACCAACCAGAAATACTGGAATGTCAAGTGTCTTAGCGGTATCTATCAGCGCGCTTGCCACTTCGCGCACCTGAGTCGAACCGCCGGAAATGCCATCGACCTCCTGCGAGACGATGGTCTGCGCCGAATCCACAATGGCCAAGGCCGGCTTGTTCTGTTCGATCAGCCCCAATACTGTGGACAGGTCGGTGGTGGAGGCCAGTAACAAGTTCGGCTCCACCGCATTGATGCGGGAAGCGCGCAAACGAACCTGCGCCTGTGATTCCTCGCCGGAAATGTACAGCACGGTGTTGGCGTGTGTTGATGATGCGTTGCCCCGCATCGGCACCGTGTTCGATGCGTTGCCCTGCGCCCGGCCCGACTGTTGGGCAGACCGCTGACCTGCCCCTCGGAACGTACTGTCTCCCGCCACAACGCGCGCGATATTGCCGGCCGTCTGCAACAGCAATGTCGACTTGCCGATACCCGGTTCGCCCGCTATCAGCGTTACTGAACCCGGCACCACGCCACCGCCGAGCACACGGTCGAATTCGGAAAACCCGGTACCGAGCCGCTCGACGCTTTCCGTGCCCACTTCGGTAATCGGACGGGCTGCAGATCTGGCGTTGTTGGCAACCGTAACCGACTGCGTGCGTGATGTTCGGCCGGGAGCGGCCGTGCGAGAGCCTGCCGCCGGCCGAGCCTCGTGAAATTCCTCGACCGTGCCCCACTGACCACACTCGGGGCAACGGCCGTACCACTTCGGCCCGTTCCAACCGCATTCGGAACATACATACTGCACACTTGATTTCGCCATGGTCTCACACTAACCCAAACACCAGCGGACGGTAAATTTTTACCGTTCACAAGAGTTTCACGCGGCTTGCGCACAACGACTAAAATTACGGCCGCCTAGCGTCACGCGGCTGTGAGAGAATCGGGGCATGACTAATAGTGAGAACTCCTCGACCACGCAATCCCATGGCAAGTTGATTGCAGTGGTGGTTGCCGCAGCTGTTGTGATTATCCTGGCAGTGCTTTCGGCCTTTGTGTGGCCGGGTTGGGCCATCCAGAAGAATGATGGCACCTCCACTACCACCCAAAACAGCCAGCAGAAAACCGAATCATCCGAGCCGACCAAGCCGACCATCGACGCCACAGCTTTGCCGGATGATGCCAGTGAGCTGTTGAAGGCCATGCCGGGCAGCGTGCTGAATTACGCGCGTACCAAGGCGGATGCCTCCACGACGTGGAATTCCGCGTCGCCGCTCGAGGAGTACACTCTGACCTACTCCACTGGTGATGCCGCCAAGGATGTCACGCTGGTCGCCGCGCAGTGGTCGTCGGCGGACAATGCCAAGACCCAGTACGATGCGTTGGTCGCTGCGCAGACCGGCGATGAGTCGGCATCCGGCAACGTCAAGGTTTCCGGCAACGTCACGGGCGCGTACGTGGTGAAGGCCGATGCCTCCAACAGCAAGAACGCCGTTGCCATCTGGCAGAACGATACCGTGGTCTTCCAAGCTACCGGCACCAAGGAAGCGGTCGATCGCTTCTACCAGAAGTTCCCGATGTAGTATCTAGTATCGGCTGTCAGCTGCTGCACAAACTTATGAACGTTGGGGCATCCACATTGCTGATGTGGATGCCCTAACTGCGTTCAGGGCATATGCGGACTATCGACAACATACTGGTTTCCTCTGTCTGGCAACACGTGTATTATGGTGCGAGTTGCAACTTTTACGATTAATCGAAATGGAGGCTTCAGATGGGTTCTGTCATCAAGAAGCGCCGCAAGCGGATGAGCAAGAAGAAGCACCGCAAACTGCTGCGTAAGACCCGCCACCAGCGTAAGTAGTCTTACCTGCAATCAAGGCATTAGAAACCCCGTGATCGTTATGGTCGCGGGGTTTCTCTTTTGCTTGGCTCTTTGCCTTGTTCGGGCAACAGTAAAGCCCGCACCTGCGATGTGCAGATGCGGGCTTGGAAAAGCTTAGTGGTGTGAGACGATCACTTGTTGGCGTTGGTCATCACGCGCGGGCCGTTCGGGTCGCCGACGATGACCTTGTCGACCATGTTGAGGAACAGGCCGTGCTCCACCACGCCGACCGTGTTGATGAGGTCTTCGGCCAGCTCCTGCGGGTGATCGATGCGCTCCAGGTGCAGGTCCACCACGAAGTTGTTCTCGTCGGTGCGCACTTCCTTGCCGTCGGCGTCAAGACGAAGCACCGGCTTGTAGCCGCGGGCCTCGAACTTCTTGATGACTTGGCCGGCACCGAACGGAATGACCTCGACCGGCAGCGGGAACTTGCCGATGGTGTCCACAACCTTGGACTCGTCCACGATCCACACGATCTGGTTGGAGTTGGTGGCCACGATCTTCTCCCACAGCAGAGCAGCGCCGCCGCCCTTGATGCCGTTGAAGTTCTTGTCGACTTCGTCGGCGCCGTCAATGGTCACGTCGATGTGGTCCACGTCGTCGATGTCCACGATCTTGATGCCGTAGCTCTCGGCCTGGGCCTGCGTGCGGCGAGACGTGGTCACGCCAGTGAACTCAAGACCTTCCTCCTGATGACGGCGGCCGAGCTCGTCCACCAGGAACTTCACGGTCGAACCAGTGCCGAGGCCTGCGATCATGCCGTTTTCAACGAGCTTGGCGGCTTCGATGCCGGCCGCCTTCTTCAGCGCATCCTGCTGTGCCTTATCCATGGTTTCTCCTTTGCCATCCTTGCCTCCGCCGCACGGATCAACGGCGTGAAGCCTTATCTCCTATCCTAACGCGAATGAGCGATTTTGTGTCATCGTGTCCGATTGCGGTACATATTCGTGTGTTTGGGTGTCAGTGTCGTACGAATGGTGCGTTGGTGATGGTCAGGTTGCCGTCGCCGTCCACATAGCCTTCGATTTCGATGCTGCCTTTGATCGGCATCGGCTGCCCGTTGAAATACGGGCTCGTTTTCGGCGCGGGGGAGAAGGTCAGCGTACCGGATACCGTCAGCCCGCTGGGCTTTGCGGGGGGTACAGGTTGCGTTGATTGTACAGGTTGCGTTGATTGTGCCGCTAAGGGTGACGAAGACTTGGTCTCCGGCCTTGCGGCATCCGTCTGATCCGTCGCCGCAGTCGGCTTGCGCAAACTTGCCGCATCCGCTTTGCCGTCCAATACCAATTGCACGTCTGGAGGCACATCGGTGCCATGTGCGTATTCGGAGCCCAGCAGCGACTGCCAGCCTTCAATCGGTAGATAGCCGTCGCGCGCACCCGAACGGCAATCGCCCGCATAGGTGCGTGCCAGTTCATCGACCAGCTCATTGCCTTCGTTGCCGGCGTGACCTTTGACCCATCGGAAATCCACCGGGCCAGGGCGTTGCGAGATTTCACGGTCGATCGCCTGAATAAGCTCTTTGTTCTTCACGGGTTTTTTCTGTGAATTTTTCCAGCCATTCTTCTTCCAGCCTTTGACCCACTTGGTCGAGCAATTGATGGCGTACTGCGAATCCGATTCGATGAGCAATGGCTCAGGGCCCGGATGCGCTCGCAAAGCTTCCAACACTGCGCACAGTTCGCCAATCTGGTTGGTGCCGTTGGTCGCGCCGCCGGCGTCGTAGCCGTGGTCGTCGTGCTTATGGCCAGGCTTGCCGCCGGCGTTCTGCTCATGATCGGCCCAGGCCCAGCCCATTGGCCCGTTTGGATTCCCTAATGCGGAACCGTCTGTGGATACTGTGATAGTCATGTTCTCCACCCTAACGCAAGCTGTGCAATCTCTTGCTGAAGTGGGGCTGCCCAGCGCGAGGCAAAACAACGTAGTGGAGGGTGTGGATAACATCACACCTATTGACTTTGCTTGAAAAACATGCCATCGCGCGTGAATAGGTGAGCGCTCACAAGAAAAACAAGACATTTCCTCTCTGCGGGTGAGGTCGGCAACAATGGCGCATCCGGTATCTGGAATGAGAATAAGGGACTGTACAAAACCAGTGACGGCAACATCGAAATCCTCAAACCAGAGGCGGACAGCGATGGTTCGACCTCCACGGCCGCATCCAAGGGCACCATGCTTATCGCAGGCAACTCCAAAACCGTGGCACTCGGTCCAGGCGGCATGGCCTTGGCTCCCGGCCTGCCGCTCGGTCTTGGCTGGTTCATCCGACGCCGCTTAGGATTGGATGCCTCCGACATTCTGGACCGTAAGCTCGGCTTGAAGTAACGGCTGGTTCGGACGTGATTGCTGTCACGTACGGATCATGACGACAGCGCGAAGGTCCTCATCGGTTTACGTCGATGAGGACCTTCGCGCGCATTAGGGGAGTCTGTTGCGGGCTGCGCTACGCGGGTCATGCTGCGCGGGCGTGCTATGCGAACAAACTACGCGAACAAGTCGTTCAGTGCCTCGGCAATCGTCGGATGCGTGAACACCATATCGCGCAACGTGCTGGCCGGCGCGTCAAGATCCATCGCCAACTTGACGATATTGATCACCTCGTGCGACTCGACGGAAAGCAGCATCGCACCCAGAATGCGGCCAGTATTGCGTTCCACAATCGCCTTCATCAGACCATCCGGTCGCCGCATTACCTGGGCCTTCGGCACAGCGGCCACCGGCAATCGCTTGACCACATAATCCAATCCAGCCGCCTTCGCCTCGCGCTCATTCAATCCCACGCGCGAGTAAGGCGTGGCGAGGAATGTGCTCGACGGCACATGCTTGCGGTCCTTCACCGTGTACGGACGGTCGGAACCATTGAGCTGCGACCACACCACGCGATAGTCATCCAGCGAAATGTACGTGTGCTGCGGGCCGCCGTTCACATCGCCCAGAGCCCAAATGTCGGCTGCTGTGGTGCGCAGAAGCTCGTCGACTTTCACGGCACCGCGTTCGGTGAGCTCCACGCCAGCTGCCTCAAGATGCAGTCCCTCGACGTTCGGCGTACGTCCGGTGGCCACCAGTACCGCGTCGGTGGTCAGGCAGAATCGGGCTTCAGCCGGCTCGGCGAACCGCGGCTCGCCATCGTCTGATGGTTTCGTTTGAACGTGTGACATCGTGGCGTGATCGGTCGGGTTGCTAGTGGGGCTGGTGGTTGTTGTAGTGTCGGTGGCGCCGGTGATATCGGTATGAGCGTTCCCGGTGCCGGCGGGGGTGGAATCGCAAGCTTGCGATGCGCCGCGAGTCATACCCTTCACCGCAACGGACAACCTGACGCCGCCGTCAGCAGCAGGCGCGATGGCCTTGGTATCCGCGTTGAACAGGAACTTGACGCCCTGCGCTTCCAACTGTGCGCGAATCGCGGCCGCCACATCCGCATCCTCGCGCGGCAGGAACTCGGCATTGTGCTGCAGCACGGTAACCGCCGTGCCGAAATCGGCAAACATCGAGGCAAACTCAAGTCCAATGAATCCTGAACCGATAATCACCAGTCGCTGCGGCATATCGTCGAGATCCATCAGTCCAGTGCTGGTGTAGACGCCGGGCGTAGTGTGGATACCGGGAATATCCGGAATGCGCGGCGTGGCACCGGTATTGATGAAGATCTTGCTGGCGGTCACGGCGACCGGGCCCTCAGCGGTGGCGATTTCCACGCTATGAGGGCCGGTGAAGTGAGCGCGGCCGGTGATTACGGTGATGTTGTCTTGGTCGGCGAGCTTGTGATAGTTCTTGTCGCGCAGCATCGAAGTGACGCGGCGCTTCTCCTTGATAGCAGCCTCGAACGCTGCTTCGCGGGTTTCGGGAGTACTGTTCGCGCCATCCCGCCGCGCCTGTTCGGCGGACAAAATCAGTGACTTGGACGGCAAGCATCCGATATTGATGCAGGTGCCGCCGTACATGTCGGCGCTTGCCTCGGCGACGACGACCTTGCGGCCGGCTGCACTGAGCTTGGCAGCCAAGGTTTTGCCGCCCTTGCCGAATCCAATGATCAGGGCGTCGGTGGTGATAGTGGGGGAGGTGCTGGGTGTGCTGATGGCATTGGGTGTGCTGATGGACATGGTTACTTCCTTACGTATTCGAGTGATAAGAGTGCGTTGTGCTGATGTGTTGTGTGCCGTGCGGCGTCTGTTTTCTTCTTTGACTGCCGAAGCGTTATCGACTGATGCTGGCTAGGGGAAACGCGCGGGATTATTAGCCTTTGCGCTCGCTGAATATCTGTTCGGTGATGTCGTGGATGGTGGTGTGTTCGAGTTGTTCGAGGCAAGTGCGGTTGAGCCCGGCATAGATGTCGTTCATCACTGCGCCCATTGAAGATGACACCAGACAGTCCTCGTGTACGTCGCCCGGTGTCCAGTTCACTTTCACAAAAGTGGTGCCGGTGGCTTCCGCTACCGCGCGCAAAGTGATTTCGGCGGCGGGCCGGGCCAGAGCGTACCCGCCTTCAGCACCCTCTTTAGTGGCGATGAGTCCGGCTGAGGCGAGCGGTCGCATTACTTTGCGCACGCGCGCCGCATTGGTACATATGTTCTCGGCCAGGATCTGACTGGGCAGGTGTGTGGCGCGATGGTCAAGGTAGACCAATGCGTGCACTGCCAGTGAATGGTCGCCGTTCATGAAACGACCTCCTTACCGAGTCGATACTGTAACTATGATGTGTACAGTTATGATACTGTAATCATATCAGATACAGTTAGTGTGTCAAATCGGGGTTGAAGAGGTGGGTGACTATGTGTATAAGTGAGGTGTCCACATGGTTATCCACAATGAATGTGCGTAAGTGAAGCTAGGACCACATACCTCGGATCGGCTTCCGTTTCCGCACCCACTACCCATATGGTGGTGTCATGAACAGGATGACCGACGGCATCACCAACTATGGAGCTCTGCCAGGCTCTATATACGATCAGCCTCCGGAAGAATCGGAGGCAGTTTTTGTTCCGCCCGAATTTGCGGGGTCATTTTCTACTGACTCGAAATACCCGACTTCTCGCGACTCGTCATCGCCGAACAGTGGTGCACATGATTCTGCAGCGACACCGACCATGAGCGAAAGCCTCGCCCAGCGCAAACGCGACATGGTCGCACGCTGCACTGAGGAAGCGAAACGGGCGGGCAAGAAGCTGCTTTTCGGCATGACCACTTCCCTCGCTCTGCAATCCGTACCGATTCCCGCCGATTGCGACCTCGACTCGGCCAAGCTGCACACTGTATCCAGCGTTAAGAGCAAGCGGTTTCGTACACGCCATGCACCACTGCAAACGCATATTTGGAAACATGCGGCTAAAGCCGCCAATGTGGAAATGAACCAACACGTGTTTGCGCTGGACCTGTTTCACGTATGGGCTCAACTTGCCCCGTATGTTTCTTTTGAGTCTCTGATTGTGCTCGGGGATGCCGTCATTACTGCTACGAGCAAACAGCCAGTATTGGCCAAGGATCGTGATGCTGCTGCAATCTATCAGGATCTGGTGAAGTTCGTGGAGCAATTTACCCGATTCAGAGGGCGCCCGTCCTGCGTTCGAGCATTGCCTCTGATATCACCTGGTGCTGATTCGCCCAAAGAATCAGAAGAACGACTCTCTCTGGTGGCGCATGGGATTCCACAGCCGGTTGCGAACTATGTGGTGCCGGACGCGGCTTTTGCATCTGGAGCTCCCATAACGTTGGACTTAGCGTGGCCAGAGTTCAAGGTCGCTGTTGAATATGATGGCGATCATCATCGTACGAGTAAGACTCAATGGCGCCGTGACCAAGAGAAAAGGGGCATGCTGGTCGGGCGGAGATGGCTGGTCTTCATCGCCACGGCGGCAAGTATCGCTAACGAGGATACTCGTGCTGAATTCGCTTTCAACGTGGCGAGGGCGCTTGCTTCGCGCGGTGCCGTATTCGAGTTTCATGTAGTTGCCATGTCTCTTGAAGAGTTGGCGCAGAGCCTGCTGTGACCATGATGTTCGAAACGGACTGATGTAAAGGCAATATTTGTACGACCTGTTGTTGTGGTGTGTGCTTGATATTGCATGCCGTTCGATTGCGATGCCTCGTAGTGATGGATTTCGTGAATGACTAGTGTTCGATTGTGGAGGGAAATGTGTCATAGTGGTCGATTGGGGGTGTTGTCGGTGCATTGAGCGTGGATTTGCGCCAATGGGTGTGGGACGCTACGCGTGTTTTGCCGATTTTTGCGTGGCGTCCCACGGCCCCTCGGGTAATGGCTGTGACGGGTGTGGCAGGAATGGCGTCTTTCCGGGGTTTCCAGTTTGAGTGTGTGGGATGGGGAAAATGTAAAACGATTGACTTAGCTGTTGTCCCACGCTTTTGTGGGATGGCAACTCTGGAATGGGCAAATTCGTCGTGGCGTCCCACAACGATGTTAAAACTCGACCATGATGCAAGCCGACCGAACGCTTCGGTGGTCATCTGGCCGCTGTGACCCCACAATGATGATGGGAAACTCGGTCATAATGTAGGCAGGCGAACGTTTCGCGGCCATATGGCCGTCCTGCCCTGCAGTGATGTTGAGAAAATGCGGTCACGGTGCATGAGGAGAACCGTTGACCTGCGTGTTTCAGTGGTCGCGAACTGCATATGCGCTAAAAAAAGCTCTGCAGTGGATTGCATGAATCCAATGCAGAGCCTTATTGGTTGCTGTGAACGCGGCTAACGCAGCGATTTCACTCGCTCAGGGCCTTGTCTACCACGACGGTGGCCTCGTCGAGCACCTTGTCCAGAGCCTCGGGGGAGACGAAGGACTCGGCGTACACCTTGTAGATGTTCTCGGTGCCGGAGGGGCGGGCGGCGAACCAGTTGTCCTTGGTGGTGACCTTCAGACCGCCGATCTTGGCGTGGTTGCCCGGTGCCTCGGTCAGCTTGGCGGTGATGTCTTCGCCAGCCAGCTGCGTGGCGGCCACATCATCACCGGTCAGCTTGGCGAACTTGGCCTTCTGCTCCAGCGTGGTCGGGGTGTCGACGCGCTTGTACCAAGACTCGCCGAAGCGCTCGACCTGCTCCTGGTGAAGCTGGGCCGGGTTCTTGCCGGTCTTGGCGGTGATCTCGGCGGCCAGCAGGTCGGGGATCAGACCATCCTTATCGGTGGTCCACACGCGGCCGTCCTTGCGCAGGAAGCTCATGCCGGAGCTCTCCTCGCCGCCGAAGGCGACTTCGCCGCTGAACAGCGGGTCCACGAACCACTTGAAGCCCACTGGCACTTCGATGACCTTCGCGTTGATCGATGCGGCCACGCGGTCGATCAGGGAAGAGGAGACCAGCGTCTTGCCCACGGCTGCGCCCTCAGGCCAGCCCGGACGGTTGCCGCCGAACAGGTACTCCACGCACACGGCGATGTAGTGGTTCGGGTTCATCACGCCCCAGTTCGGGCAGACGATGCCGTGACGGTCGGCGTCCGGGTCGGTGCCGCCGACCAGATCGTACTTGTCCCAAGCGCCGGCGTTGAGCTCGTCGACCAGGCCCTTCATGGCGTACGGGGAAGACGGGTCCATGCGGATCTTGCCGTCGTGGTCGATGGTCATGAAGCGCCAGGTCGGGTCGACCTCAGGACGCACCACGCCGATGTTCAGGCCGTACTTCTCGTTGATGAGCGGCCAGTAGTTCACGGAAGCGCCGCCGAGCGGATCGATGCCCAGACGCACGCCGGAGTTGCGGATCACGTCGAAGTCGATGACGTTCTCCAGGTCGTCCACGTAGTGCTCGCGGAAGTCGAAGCCCTCGACGTACTCGGACTTGATGGCCTCCTCGTAGGGCACACGCTTGATGGACTTGAAGTCGCCGAGCAGCTCGTTGGCGCGAGCGGCGATGGCATTGGTGGTCTCGGCCGGAGCCGGGCCGCCGGTGACGGGGTCGTACTTGAAGCCACCGTCGGTGGGCGGGTTGTGGGACGGCGTGACGACGATGCCGTCGGCGAGGCCCTCGCCCTCGAAGCGCTGGGTGCCGTCGGCCGCACGGTTGTGGGTCAGGATGGCCTGGGAGACCACCGGGGTGGGCACGAAGTCGTCACGGGAATCGACGCGTACGTGCACGCCGTTGGCGACGAGCACCTCGATGGCGGTCTTCTTGGCCGGGCCGGACAGCGCGTGGGTGTCGGAGCCGAGGTACAGCGGGCCGGTGACGCCGGCCTTCTTGCGGTATTCGGCGATGGCCTGGGAGATGGCGATGATGTGGGCCTCGTTGAACGAGGTCTTCAGGGACGATCCGCGGTGGCCGGAGGTGCCGAAGATGACACGCTGCTCGGGGACTTCGGGATCGGGGACGAGGTCATAGTATTTGCCGATAACCTCATCGACATTGATCAGATCTGCTGGGGTGGCGGGCTGACCCGCATTGTTTGCTACCATGCTCCCTATTCTGCCACGTTTTTTCGCCACGTTGGGTACGATTATGTTAAGAGTTGTCAACTTTTGTGCGAATCGTGTGCCGGTTGTCTAGCGCTTGGTCATTTCCTCCTCGATTTCCTCCAGCGACTTGCCGTTGGTCTCGGGCACCAAGCGCATCACGAACGGGATGGACAGGGCCGAAAACACGCCGAAAATCGCGAACGGGCCGCCCACATTGTTGCCGAACGCATCGAGCAGCACGAGGAAGAACTGGGAGACGATGAAGTTGCCCAGCCAGTTCGCCGCCGAGCCGAAGGAGGAGCCGATGCCGCGCACGCTCAGCGGGAAGATCTCGCCGATAAGCACCCAGGCGATCGGGCCCCACGAGACCGCAAAGCCGAGGATATAGAAAGCGATGAGAATCATCGTCGGCACGGCCAGCACGGCCACGTCGCCCACGAAGTTCATCACGGCGAGCACTGCGAGCGAAACGGTCATCACGATGGAACCGAAGATCAGCACGCCCTTGCGCGGGAAACGATCCATGATAAGCGTGGCCACGATGGTGCTCACGAAGTTCACCACGCCGATGCCCACCGACACCCAGATCGCGTCGCCTTCAGGGAAGCCGAAGCCCTTGATGAACACCTGCGGCAGGAAGTAGATCACCGAGTTGATGCCCACGAGCTGCTGGAACAGCATGATACCGATGGCGGCCACCAGCGCCGGACGAGCGATACGGAACAGTTCGCGCACACCACCCTTGGTGTCCTGTGCGGCCACGGCCTTGATCTCGTCCAGCTCAATCTGCACCTGGGTCTGATCCACGTCCTTGCGAATCAGCGTAAGCACTTTGAAGGCGTTGCGGGTGTCGCCCTTGTTCACCAGATAACGCGGGGATTCGGGCAGCAACAGGCCGCCGAGCAGCAACAAGGCGGCCGGCACCAGCGCCGAACCGAGCATCCAGCGCCAGTCGCGGATGCCGAAGAGGTTGTGGTTCAGGAATCCGAGGTTGGAGGCGTAGGCCAGCAGAATGCCGAAGGTGACCATGAGCTGGAACAGCGTGGACAGCGAGCCGCGACGCTCCTTCGGCGCCAGTTCGGCCAAGTACGCCGGGGTCAGGGCAGAAGCCGCGCCGACCGCGAGGCCCAGGATGATGCGGGCGCACACCATCATCGCGAATCCGGTGGAGGAGGCGCACAGGCCTGAGCCGAGCAGGAACAGCAGCGCGGAGACGATGAGCAGCTTCTTGCGGCCGAACCGGTCAGACAGCGCGCCGATCGACAACGCGCCTGCGCACGAGCCGATCAGCACCGAGGAGGTGATGAAGCCGGTCTGGGAGACGCTCAGGCCGAAGTCCGATTCGATAAGCGGGGAGGCGCCGGAGATAATGCCGGTGTCGAAACCGAACAGCATGCCGCCGAGCGCGCCGAAGGTGAAGATGAATGCGCTGTTGAGCGGGAAGCGCGTGGAGAAGCCGCGTGATTCGGCGGCTTCGAGGTCCTCGATTGCGTTTGCTGCCGCGTTTGTGGCCGCGTCCGCCACCCCGGCCACGCCGGTTTCGATGGTTTCGATTGCGGTGGCCGCTGCACCGGTTGCGCCGGTCTCCTGTGCCGCGGATGCCGTCTGCTTCGATACGGGTGATGCCGTCGTCGTCATTGCCTTGTCCTTTCGCCGTTGACGGGCCGCGCCTGCCGCGTGGCCCCTCTGCCGCATGCAAGGTCAGGCTTCGATTGCCTGAAGTCGCCCGAAAACAAAAAAGACCTGGAACAACGTGGAATTCGCATATTACGATACGCAAATTCCACGTCACTCCAGGTCTTGCCTCATTTTGAGTAACAACCCTGCTACGCAACGTGTGTGAAAGATAGGATACGACTTTCTCGGTCGCGACACTCCGAATAGGCGGCAAAAAACGATGATTTTTGACAACGATTGCAGGATTCTGCATGGTGGAATGAAGTCGGAATGGGCGCTGCGGCAAATACGGAGAACGGGTGCGGCGGAACACCATAGCGGAACGCTATCGCGGAGCACCGTAGCGCATAGTTGCCGTTTCGCGATGCTTTGCCGGCATTGCCGTGCTTTTGGGGCACCCAGCGCCGATAATGGAACACAGTGGCATACGGCAGCAAGGAGGAACCGTGGCGAACGCATCGAACGCAACGCCTGCAGTGATTGCGGCGTGCATCGTTGATGCCGTCGGCGGCTCCGCGAACATCACCAACCTGACCCATTGCGCCACGCGACTGCACTTCGAACTGGACGACGCCGGCCAGGTCAGCCAGCACGGTCTCGAATCCATCCCCGGAGTCCTCGGCGCATTCCCGCGAACCGGCAATCGTTATCAGGTCATCATCGGCGGAGCGGTCGCCTCGGTGTACGAGCAGATCGTTCGGATGCAGGCAGCGCGATTGACTCCGGCAACGCAATTACCATCGGCGGCGTCGCGGCCAACGCAGTCCGCGCAATCCACTCAGTCAACGCAATCCACTCAGTCAACGCAATCCACTCAGTCAACGCAATCCACTCAGCCTACGCAGCCTACGCAGTCCGCGCCGAACCTTTCCGACGACGTCGCACCATTGCGCGATACCGACACCGAGCAGAGTCACGGCCCAGCCAATACATCCCGTCACTTCATGCCTCGTACCATCCGCGAGTGGGGCAGTGCCGCCCGTGCCCGGGCTGCCGCGTTTTTCGACTACCTGTCCGACTCGTTCCGCCCGATTCTGGGCGTGCTACTCGGTGCCTCGCTGGTCATCGCCATCGTCAACGTGATCGTTGCACTCGGCATTGTGCCTGATGGCGAGACGTCCACCGGTTGGATACTACTCAAGGCGATTTGGGAGGGTGTGTTCACCGTTCTGCCGATTATGATCGCTTACAATGCGGCCAAGAAACTGGACGTCGACCCTTGGCTCGGCGGTGCGATTATGGCCGCGCTTATGACCCCGCAGCTTACTGGCGTGATGTCCGGAATGTTCGGGACGTCCGTATCCAGCGCTCTCTCCGGGGAGATTCAATGCTCGGCCACCGCCGTATTCGGCGCCGAAACCTGCACCGTGTCGGCGTTCGGCATACCGATTCAACTCAACGACTACAGTGGCAACATCTTCGTACCATTGCTCATGGCCGCCGTGCTCGCCGTGGTCTACCGCGGGCTGAAGCGCGTCATTCCCGACAGCGTACAGCTGGTGTTCGTGCCATTCCTCTCACTGGTCGTCGTTTTTGCGCTCACCATACTGGTTATCGGGCCTCTGGGAATATGGCTCGGCAGCGGGCTGGGAGCGGCCACAGCATGGCTTAACGCGCACGTGCCATTCCTGTTCGCGCTCATCATCCCGATGCTCTACCCGTTTCTCGTGCCGCTCGGTCTGCACTGGCCGTTGAACGCCCTGATACTGATGAACATTCAGACGCTCGGCTACGACTTCGTCCAAGGTCCGATGGGTGTATGGAACTTCGCCTGCTTCGGTGCCACCGCCGGCGTGCTCGTGCTGGCCGTACGCGGCAAGGATTCGGCCATGCGGCAGACCGCGGTGGGGGCGTTGCTCGCGGGATTGCTGGGTGGCGTTTCGGAACTGAGCCTGTACGGCATCCATCTGCATCACCGCCGCGTCTACCGCTGGCTGCTCGCCGGCTGCGCGGCCGGCGGAGTGACCAGCGCGGTGTTCGGCTGGCTGTTCCCGTCCGTGCTGCCATCCGGCCAGATGGTCCGGGGCGTTACGACTACGGCATTCGCCTTCTCCTCGTTGCTGACGATTCCGGTGTTCGATCGGATGTGGGTGTACGCGCTGTCCATCGCCGTTGCGTTTGTAATGGCGATGGTGTTGACGGTGTTGTTCGGGTACCGCACGCCGTCGCGCGCCACCAAGACGCAGATGGTCTCGGCAGACGAGAACGCACGCCCGCAGGATATGGCGAGGGGGATTGACACGACCGTGTCGGATGTGGAGTCTGCGGAAGATTCTCCATCGCGGGCTGCCCCTGATCGGGCTCTTGACTCCAACGCCATCTTGTCGCCGGTCGCCGGCCGGCTGGTGAATCTGGAAGCGACTGGCGATCCGGTGTTCGCCTCCCGCGCGCTGGGGGAGGGCGTAGGCGTCGTGCCGGAGACGACCGGTGAGACAGCCGTGCTCGCACCGGTCAGTGGCATGCTGAAAACCGTGGCCCGAACCGGCCATGCCTTCGGCATTAAAACCGATGGCGGCATCGAGGTGCTGGTTCATATCGGCATTGACACCGTCGATATGGATGGCGAGGGATTCGCTGTGGTCGTGGCTAAAGGCGAGCGGATCGCGGCGGGAGAGCCACTGGCCACCGTGGATTTCGGCAAAGTCGCGGCGGCCGGGCACAGCGTTGTGGTGGTGGTGACGGTGGTCAACGCCGCTGAACTGACCGTGGTCACGCCGTTGATCGGCGACGGTAGCGGCGACAACAACGGCGGTGACTGCAAAACCGTATCAGCCGGCAGCCCGATCATCGATGTGGAACAATGACGTTGCGAAAGGATGCCATGGAAATACTGCGAGTGTTCAACAACAACGTCGTGCTCGCCAAAGGCGGCGACGGCGGTGAGGTGATTCTCACCGGCCGTGGACTGGGGTTCCAGGCCAAGCCGGGGCAGACGGTCGACGAGTCGAAAGTCGTGCGCACCTTCGTGCCGTCGGACGGGCGTGACCCGGACCATCTGGCGCAGATGCTGGCGGACATTCCGCCCGAAATCATCCGCGTGGTCGTCGAATCCATGCAGGAAGCCGGACTGGGGGAGCGTGAGACCGGCAGCACCACGCTGGTCATGGCCTTGTCGGATCACGTGGCGAATGCGGTGGAGCGGGTGCGGCGCGGCATCGACATTACCTACCCGCTGCTCGGCGAGGTGAGCAACCTGTACCCGCAGGAATACGCGCAGGGGCGTGCGATGCTCGCATCGCTCAATGCGCGGCTCGACGTCACGCTGCCGGACGGCGAGGCCACCGCGCTTGCCATGCATCTGGTCAACGCCGGCTTCGCCACCGGCGACCTGTCCTATACGTATACGATGACGGGCGTGATCCAGCAACTGCTTGACATTATCGACCACAGCTACGGCATCACGTTGGACCGCAGTTCCGTGAATGTGGGCAGGTTCATCACCCATCTGCGTTACCTGTTCGTACGCATCCACCAGCACCAGCAACTGACGGATGAGCCGGCACCGGTGATGAAGGTGATTCGTGAGTCCTATCCCGCCGCGCTACGATGCGCGCGAACCATCGCCTCCCTGCTCGAACTGCGCCTCGACACGGATATCAGCGACGACGAAACCGCCTATCTGGCAATGCACGTCGCCCGAGTCACCGGCCACGCATCGTAGCGGATCAGCGAATCGGCTCGAGCGTGCCGGTCATTTCGGCGAAATCCGAGGTGGCGTTTGAAGCAGCGGCCTGCGCGGTCTTTTCCAGCGCGGAGGCGTCGGGCACGCGCACGATCAGCGCGCGGTGATCCACCGAGAAACGGATGTGGCGGGTTTCCGGTAGCATGTCGCCGTCCACCTGCGCTTTGGCCGGCTTTTCCAATGTGATTTCGGCACTGACGCCCTGAACCTGTTCGATGGTCGAGTTCGTGGACAGCGGGTTCTGTTCGGGCTTGCCGATGATCGTCTGGTGCACCACGTCGCCGAACAGGTTGGCCCAGCCGAGGATGCCGCCGGTGGTGTCGATGATTTCGAAGTCCAGCAGACCATCGTCATAGGATGCCGCCGGCATCAGCGAGAACATGAGAATCTGGCCGCAGTTGCCGGCCATCACCGTGCGGAAATCGAGATTCTTGATGGTGTGGGTCGAGCCGTCGGCGCTGGTGACTGTCAGCGTGCCGCGGAACTTCGGCGCGAACAGGTTCTTCACGCCGCCCACGAAGTAGGCGAGCCAGCTGATGTTCGCCTTGAGCTCGGGGTTGGTGTCGTCGATCATGGCCGCATCGAAGCCGATGCCGGCGATGATGAGGAAGGCGTGGCCGTGGTCGTCCTCCGGGTGGTCGAGCAGGGTGAGACGGCCCATGTCCACCAGGCGGGAGCCGTGGGAGGTGGCCACGGTCAGCGCGGCGTCGATATCGTCCACGGGAACGCCCATATTGCGGGCAAACAGGTTGCCGGTGCCGATGGGGATGATGCCCAGCGCATGGCCGGTGCCGGAGACGGCGCTCGCCACCGTGCGCACCGTGCCGTCGCCGCCGACCGCGATCACCACGTCGGCGCCGTCCTCCAGCGCCTCAAGCGCGCAGACCCTGCCGTCCTTGTCAAGCTGGGTGTCGTAGAAGCGGATGCGATTGAGCCCCTTGGCCTCGCAGAACCTCTGGATATGCAGCCGGCGGGCTTCGGCCTGCGGTTTGGACGGATTCACGATGAAGGCGTACTGCACCTCGTCGTCCCGGCGCTTCTCCAGCGTCTGAGCCAGCTTGCGGCGGCGCTGCGCGCGCAGAGCGATGACGATGACGGCGATGAGCACCACCACAATGGCGATTGCGGCGATGATCAGAAACACGGTGAGGGCAGGCTGAGGCATGGCTCCTATTGTTATCGGTGGGGAGGTCGTTTGCGGCCATGGTGCGCCGTACGTGAACATTTCCTGCACGCAACAGCCCCGTGGGGCGCGATTATGGTTCAATCGCGTCTCATCTGACGAAATTGGCCGGGTGGACCCGTCCGCGGACTTTCCCGGGCTTCCCTGTGATTTCCGCGTGACTCCCGCGCATTCGGCCATTGTCGGTGTCTGCTTACGCGGCTAGTCTGGTGCCCATGCTTGATATTCAATTCATCCGTGAACACACCGATATCGTCAAGGAATCCCAGCGCAAGCGCGGCGAGTCCGTGGAGCTCGTCGACGAAGTGCTCTCCTCCGACACCGCACGTCGTGAGGCGCTGAAGGCCTTCGAAGAGGCTCGCGCCCAGCAGAAGGAAATCGGCAAGAAGGTCGCCTCCGCCCCGGCGGACGAGAAGGCCAAGCTCATCGCCGAGACCAAGGAACTGTCCCAGAAGGTCTCCGAATACAAGTCCAAGGCCGATTCCGCCGCCGAGGAATACACCACCGCCATGTGGAAGCTCTCCAACATCGTGGAGCCCGAAGCTCCCGAAGGCGGCGAGGACGACTACGTGGTCGTCAAGAAGGTTGGCCAGATTCGCGACTTCGCGGCCGAAGGCTTCGAGCCCAAGGACCACCTGACCCTCGGCACCGGCGTGGCCGGCATCGACATGCGCCGCGGCGTCAAGGTCGGCGGCTCCCGCTTCTACTTCCTGCGTGGCCAGGTGGCCCGTATGCAGATCGCCATGCTCACCATGGCCGTGGACCAGGCCGAGGAGCACGGCTTCACGCTGGCCATCACCCCGACGCTGGTGCGCCCCGAGGTCATGCGCGGCACCGGCTTCCTGAACTCCCACGCCGACGAGATCTACCGTCTGCGCGAGCCCGACGACCAGTACCTGGTCGGCACTTCCGAAGTGGCGCTCGCCGGCATGCACGAGAACGAGATCCTCGACCTCGGCAACGGCCCGCTGCGCTACTGCGGTTGGTCCTCCTGCTACCGCCGCGAGGCCGGCGCCGCAGGCAAGGACACTTCCGGCATCATCCGCGTCCACCAGTTCGACAAGGTGGAGATGTTCGTCTACGCCAAGCAGGAGGACTCCTACAAGGAGCACGAGCACCTGCTGGCCATGGAGCAGGAGATGCTCGCCAAGGTCGAAGTGCCCTACCGCATCATCGACACCGCAGCCGGCGACCTCGGCTCCTCCGCCGCCCGCAAGTTCGACTGCGAGGCCTGGGTCCCGACCCAGGGCCGCTACCGCGAGCTCACCTCCACCTCGAACTGCACCGAGTACCAGGCTCGCCGTCTGAACATCCGCGAGCGTATGGAAGATGGCGGCACCCGTCCGGTCTCCACGCTCAACGGCACGCTGGCCACCACCCGTTGGCTGGTCGCCATCATGGAGAACCACCAGCAGAAGGACGGCTCCATCGAGATTCCGCAGGCCATGCGCGCCTACATGGGCGGCAAGGAAGTCATCGAGCCCACTAAGTGGGAGGCCTGAGTCTCATCGTGCTTTAGCTCCCTTTAATGGGGGAGCTGTCAGCGTAGCTGACTGAGGGAGAGATCGCTAATAGCCAGCAGGCGAATCCAAGACCGACCGCACTGCCGAATATCAACATCCCTCCCTTCTGTATAATGAATACTTGCGCGTGTGAACGCGCATCAGGACAGGTGTCTGAGCGGCCTAAAGAGACGGTCTTGAAAACCGTTGAGGGGCAACCCTCCGCGAGTTCGAATCTCGCCCTGTCCGCGAACCGAGGCCTGGGCAACATGCCCAGGCCCTTTTTCCTTTTCTGGAACCTGTCTTCTTGATCGCCACCGGGGTGCTGATATATTGGTTTGTGATGCCGTAACATGCGGTGTCCCCGTTGATATGACGGGCCAATCGGCGTGAGCCGATAAGAAAAGGCCCGACGTTTGCAGCATCGGGCCTTTGCGTTGATTACCGGCTTGCGCCTTTAATCAACAAGGTTGCAAGATGCAATCATATCACGATGCACGGTAGTCTGACCGTGAACGGGCGCACCGTGATCGTCCATGTGGGCGATGGCGAGGCGAACGCCACGGTTGACGGCACGCACTTCAACGTGCGTAGCCTGTGGCAGCTCTACCAGTTGCTGAGACTGCTCGTGTAGCGTCTCATTAAGGCGCGGTGCCCCCCTAGTCGGGTATCGCGCCGGCAACCTGAAAACCGATAATGTTGGCAAGTGCTTGCAATTTGTGGTGGACGATTGCAAGCTAACGTCTTGGATTGTTGCCGCTATCCAATATCTCATTAGGTCTACCGGTGGACCAAAAGTACGTTGCTTTGTAAGGGGAGTTAATGAAATGAACAAACCCGCACAATCGAGCATCGAATCGGTTTAATGCCACTCACCTCAACGGGACGCGCGGTAATTGTTAGCTAAGTTGACAATAAAAGAGCAAAGGCCTAAATTAGCAATCAGTCATCACGCTGAGGTGATGATTTCACTAGCAAGGAGTAGAGATATGGTATCGCACAACAAGCGCATCGTGGCTGCTCTTGCCGCGGTAGCAGCAATGGGTATTGGTTTGGCCGGTTGCGGCGGCAGCGACACTGCCGGCGACACGAAGTCCGGCAGCGATGGCGGTGTGGTCAACATCACCTATATGCATCGTCTGCCCGATTCCGAAGGCATGACCTTGGTCAACGACATTGTGGCCAAGTGGAACAAGGAGCACCCGAACATTCAGGTCAAGGCCACCAAGTTCGATGGCAATGCCGCCGACATGATCAAGAAGCTCGAGACCGACGTCAAGGCTGGCAATGCGCCGGATCTGGCTCAGGTCGGTTACTCCGAGGTTCCTGAGGTCTTCACCAAGGGCCTTCTGCAGGATGTCACCGATGAGGCCGCCAAGTACAAGGACGATTTCGCTTCCGTCCCGTTCGCGCTGATGCAGGTGGACGGCAAGACCTACGGTCTGCCGCAGGACACCGGCCCGCTGACTTACTTCTACAACGCCGCTGAATTTGAGAAGCTCGGCATCACCGTGCCGAAGACCGCTGACGAGCTCATTGAGACCGCCAAGAAGACCGCTGCCCAAGGCAAGTACATCATGACCTTCCAACCTGATGAGGCCATGATGATGATGTCCGGCCAGGCCGGCGCTTCCGGTCCGTGGTACAAGGTCGACGGCAACTCCTGGGTTGTCAACACCCAGACTAAGGGCTCCAAGGCCGTGGCCGATGTCTACCAGCAGCTGATTGACAACAAGGCCGCCCTCACCAACCCGCGTTGGGATGCATCGTTTGATAACTCCATCCAGTCCGGTCAGCTGATCGGCACCGTGGCCGCCGCTTGGGAAGCCCCACTGTTCATCGATTCCGCCGGTGGCACTGGTGCTGGTGAGTGGAAGGTCACCCAGCTCGGTGACTGGTTCGGCAATGGCACCAAGACCGGCGCCGATGGTGGTTCCGGTGTGGCCGTGCTCAAGGGTTCCAAGCACCCGGCCGAAGCCATGGAGTTCCTTGACTGGTTCAACACCCAGGTTGATGACCTTGTCTCCCAGGGCCTTGTCGTGGCCGCCACCACCGCGGATGCCAAGACCCCGCAGAAGTGGTCCGACTACTTCAGCGGACAGGATGTCATGGCTGAGTTCAAGACCGCGAACGACAACATGGGTGACTTCACCTACATGCCTGGCTTCTCCGCAGTCGGCGCTGCAATGAAACAGACCGCCGCCAAGGCTGCCGATGGTTCTGCCAAGGTTTCGGATGTGTTCGACACCGCTCAGAAGACCTCGGTGGATACGCTGAAGAACCTCGGTCTGTCCGTCAAGGAGTGACCTCACTAGGTCTTGTCAACGGGCCGGCTTGAAATAGCCGGCCGTCCAAGACCTTCGATGCCTCGCATCACCATAGCGAAAGGCCGGGGCACATACTCCGGCCTTCCGTATTGTTTGAGGGTATTGCTGCAGGGGCGCTGTGGCCCTTGTCATTTGTTTTACTGTTCTTTGCAAAGACAGGTTTTGTATTATGACTGCATCCACTACTCAGGCGAAGGGCAAAGCACCTAGGCGTGCCGCCGCCAAGCCGAAGCGGTCCGGCGCTCAGAAGCGCGAGAACCGCACCGGCTGGGCGTTCATGGCACCGTTCGCCGTCCTGTTCACTTTCGTGTTCATCTTGCCCATCATCTGGGCCATCTATTCCAGCTTCTTCCGTCAGGTCACCGAGGGCGGTGGCGCATACGGCGGTGGCGAGCTGGTCAATAAATTCGTAGGATTCCAGAACTTCCAGTATGCTATTACTTCCGGCAACTTCTGGTCCGGCGTCGGCAGGGTGCTGATCTACACCCTGATTCAGGTGCCGATCATGATCATCGCCGCACTGGCGTTGGCCATCGTCATCGACTCGTTCGTGGTCAAGCATGTCACCGGTTTCCGTCTGGGCTACTTCCTGCCCTACGCCATCCCCGGCGTCGTGGCCTCGATTATCTGGGTCTACCTGTACAACGGCCAAATCTCGCCGATCGTCAAGGGACTTGCCGCCATCGGCGTCAATGTGGACTTCTTCAACAAGAACATCGTGCTCGGCTCGATGGCCAACATCACCACATGGACCTTCACCGGCTACAACATGCTGATTTTCCTTGCCGCACTGCAGGCCATCCCGCATGACCTCTATGAGGCCGCCCGTATCGACGGCGCCAATGGTTGGCAGATTGCCACGAAGATCAAGCTGCCGAACGTGCGTGGCGCGGCCCTGCTGGCCATGCTGCTTTCCATCGTCGGCACCATTCAGCTGTTCAACGAACCGCAGATCATGTCTACGGCTGATCCGGGTATTTCCAAGTCGTATACACCGATGATGATGGCCATGAACACTTCTCAGGGCACCCTTACCCCGTCTGGTGACGGTCCGGCCTCGGCCATCGCCATTGTCATGGCTCTGATCGCAGGTGTGCTTGCCGTGCTGTACACCTTGGCCGAAAGGAAGGTGAACGAGTAATGAGCTCCGCAACCGTTGAAGCACGCGCCCGCAAAAAGGCCGAGCGCAAGCTCGAAAAGCAGCGTCAGGCTGCGCAACACGATTTGCCTCGCTCCATGCGACCGTCCGCGGCCGTGAAGACCTTCACTGTGGTGCTGCTGGTACTGGTGTTGATCTACTTCCTGTTCCCGATTTACTGGGCCATCATCGCGTCCACCAAGACGCCGGCCCAGATGACCGGTAGCAACGGCATGTGGTTTGCTGTGCCGCTTGACCAGCTGCCCAATGCCATCGCCACTAACTATTCCAAGCTGCTTGGCTGGACTCGTGGCAACTTCTGGCGCTGGGTGCTGAACTCCCTGATCTACTCGGGCGTCTCGGCATTGATCGGCACCATCGTGTCTGTGATGGCTGGCTACGCCACCGCAAAATTCAACTTCCGCGGCAAGAACGCGGCCATCGGCATCATTATGGCCTGCATGCTCATGCCGTCCGCCCTGCTGACCATCCCGATGTACTCGATCTTCCACACGTTGCACCTGACCAACACTATGCTCTCGATCATCATCCCGTGCTGCGTTTCGCCGTTCGGCTTCTTCCTGGGCCGCACGTACGCACAGAGTTCGGTGCCGGACGAACTGCTTGAAGCCGCCCGCATCGACGGCGCGAGCGAGGCGAGGATCTTCTTCACCATCGTGCTGAGGCTCCTGGCCCCGGCCATGGTGACGATTTTCCTGTTCCTGTTCGTGGCCACGTGGAACAACTTCCTGCTGCCGTTGATGATGGTGTCTTCCGACACCTTGAAGCCCGTGACCCTCGGTCTGTACGGCATGGTCTCGCTGTCCACGTTCACCGATCGCGGCGCCCTGATGATGGGTGCGTTGCTCGGCGTGCTGCCCGTGATCGTGCTGTTCCTCGGCCTCCAGCGCTACTGGCAGTCCGGCCTCGCCGCCGGTGCCGTCAAGGGCTAACCAATCCGCTGCCCGGCATGTCGTGTCACTCCTTCCGGTGCCGGGCAACGTCCCTCCCATATTCAGTGACACGATTCCAATCGTCCGGCGTCACCGTAAGCGTCAAGGATCTACGCAGTCAGGGTCCCAGGGCCCGCGATGACGCCGGTCATTTTGTATGCGACGAATTCGTCGCTTTGTAGTTTTTTGATGACCAACCCCACAAAGGAGCACTCATGACCAGCACCGGCCGCTTCACGCTGCCCAGTGAAGAGAATTTTGCCGAAAAGACCAAGGAACTCGCCGAATTGTGGGGTGCGGACGCCATCCGCAACTCCGACGGCACGCATCTGGACGAGGCAGTGCTCGCTCTTGGCAAGAAAATCTACAGCGCCTACTTCCCGACCCGCGCCCACAACGAGTGGATCACCCTGCACATGGACGAGACCCCGCAGGTCTACCTGCTGACCGCCCGTATCCTGGCCGAGTCCAACGCGGTGGATGTGCCGCTGATGGACGGTTTCTTCGAGGAACAGCTCAAGCCTAACCGTGACGCCGACCCTCATAAGTACTGGGAAGTCGTGGACCGCACCACGGGCGAGGTCGTGGACCCGTCCGGCTGGACGCTCGACCCGGGCGAGGACACCGTGCACGTGACCGCTGCCGTGCCGATGCACGAATACACGGTGAGTTTCCTGGCCTACATCATCTGGGACCCGGTCGAGATGTACAACCATCTGACCAACGACTGGGGCGACAAGGAACACGAGATCCCGTTCGACATCTACCATCCGGCCACCCGCAAGTTCGTGTTCGACACGTTCGAGCAGTGGCTTAAGGACAGCCCGCAGACCGATGTGGTGCGATTCACCACGTTCTTCTACCAGTTCACGCTCCTGTTCGATGAAAAGCGCCGCGAAAAGGTCGTCGACTGGTTTGGTTGCGCCTGCACCGTAAGCCCGCGTGCGCTGGATGATTTCGAAGCCAAGTATGGCTACCGCCTGCGCCCGGAGGACTTCGTGGACGGCGGTGCCTACAACTCCGCATGGCGCGTGCCCAGAAAAGCCCAGCGCGACTGGATCGACTTCCTCTCCGGCTTCGTGCGCGAAAACGTCAAGCAGCTCGCCGACATGTCCCACGCCGCCGGCAAAGAGGCGATGATGTTCCTCGGCGACCAGTGGATCGGCACCGAACCGTACAAGGACGGATTCGACGAACTCGGCCTGGACGCCGTGGTCGGTTCCATCGGCGACGGCACCACCACCCGCATGATCGCCGATATTCCGGGCGTCAAGTACACCGAAGGCCGCTTCCTGCCGTACTTCTTCCCCGACACGTTCTACGAGGGCAACGATCCGAGCATCGAAGGCCTCGACAACTGGCGCAAGGCCCGCCGCGCGATCCTGCGCTCGCCGATCAGCCGCATGGGCTACGGCGGCTACCTCTCCCTGGCCGCCAAGTTCCCGAAGTTCGTGGACACGGTGACCCATATCGCCAACGAATTCCGCGACATCCACGACCGCACCGGTGGGGTGGCCGCCGAAGGTGAGCTCAACGTGGCGATTCTGAATTCCTGGGGCAAGATGCGCTCCTGGATGGCGTTCACCGTGGCACACGCCCTGCCCAACAAGCAGACCTACTCCTACTACGGCATTCTGGAATCCCTGTCCGGCATGCGCGTGAACGTGCGGTTCATCAGCTTCGACGACGTACTCGCGCATGGCATCGATAGCGATATCGACGTAATCATCAACGGCGGCCCGGTCGACACCGCATTCACCGGCGGCGATGTGTGGACCAACCCGAAGCTCGTGGAAACCGTGCGCGCCTGGGTGCGTGGCGGCGGCGCGTTCGTGGGCGTGGGCGAGCCGAGCTCGGCACCGCGCTTCCAAACGGGCCGGTTCTTCCAGCTGGCCGACGTGATTGGCGTGGACGAGGAGCGCTATCAGACCCTTTCGGTGGACAAGTATTTCCCGCCGGTGGTGCCGGACCACTTCATCACCGCCGATGTGCCGGTCGACCCGGCGGCCCGCGAGGCTTGGGAGCAGGCCGGCTACCGCATCCCGCTGAGCGGCTGCGGCGGCGGCCAGTCCATCAAGCCGTTGGGCGGCATCGATTTCGGCGAACCCGTGCTCAACACGTATCCGGTCAATGAAAACGTGACCCTGCTGCGCGCGGACGGCGGGCAGGTGCAGCTCGCGACCAATGATTATGGCGAAGGCCGCGGTGTGTACATCTCCGGTCTGCCCTATTCGGCGGCCAACGCCCGACTGCTGGAACGCGTGCTGTTCTACGCCTCCCACAACGAAGACAAGTATGCGGCTTGGAGCTCGTCCAACCCGGAGTGCGAGGTGGCGCACTTCCCCGAGCAAGGGTTGTACTGCGTAATCAACAACACCGATCAGCCGCAGAAGACCACGGTGACTTTGGCCGACGGCACCACCGAGGACTTCGACCTGCCTGACAGCGGTATCGCCTGGCGTGAAGCCTGATCCCACGTTTTGGAGAACGGACCCATCATGACTGAAAGCAATGAAGTTTTATTCGGCATCGCCTCGCATTTTGCGCTGGAAGGTGCCGTGACCGGCATCGAACCTTACGGAGACGGCCATATCAACACCACCTATCTGGTGACCACGGACGGCCCCCGCTACATCCTCCAACAGATGAACACCAGCATCTTCCCCGATACGGTGAATCTGATGCGCAATGTCGAACTGGTCACCTCCACTCTCAAGGCTCAGGGCAAAGAGACGCTGGACATTGTGCCCACCACCTCCGGCGCCACCTGGGCCGAGATCGATGGCGGCGCATGGCGCGTCTACAAGTTCATCGAACACACCGTGTCGTACAACCTCGTGCCGAACCCGGACGTGTTCCGCGAGGCTGGCAGCGCATTCGGCGACTTCCAGAACTTCCTGTCCGAATTCGACGCCAGCCAGCTGACCGAAACCATCGCCCGCTTCCACGACACCCCGCATCGTTTCGAGGACTTCAAGGCCGCCCTCGCCGCGGACAAGCTCGGCCGCGCCGCCGCATGCCAGCCGGAAATCGACTTCTATCTGAGCCACGCCGACCAGTATGCCGTCGTGATGGATGGGCTCAGGGACGGTTCGATTCCGTTGCGCGTGACCCACAACGACACCAAGCTCAACAACATCCTCATGGACGCCACCACCGGCAAGGCGCGTGCGATCATCGATCTCGACACCATCATGCCCGGCTCCATGCTGTTCGACTTCGGCGATTCCATACGCTTTGGTGCGTCCACTGCTCTGGAAGACGAAAAGGACCTCAGCAAGGTGCATTTCAGCACCGAGCTGTTCCGCGCCTACACGGAAGGCTTCGTGGGCGAACTACGCGGCAGCATCACCGCGCGCGAGGCCGAACTGCTGCCGTTCAGCGGCAACCTGCTCACCATGGAATGCGGCATGCGCTTTCTCGCCGACTACTTGGAAGGCGATATCTACTTTGCCACCAAGTACCCCGAGCATAATCTGGTGCGCACCCGCACCCAGATCAAACTCGTGCAGGAGATGGAGCAGAAGGCCAGCGAAACCCGCGCCATCGTAGCCGACATCATGGAGGCTGCCAGGTGAGCCGTCAGCCGAACCATACCCGAACCAGCATGATGGAGGCAGAGCAATGAACGATCAGCTGACCGAGGTATACGCCAGCATCGACGCCCTGATCGATTATGCCTTGGCCCATCTTGACCTTGACCCACGCAACGCAGACTGGACCCGCAACCAAATCTTCGCCCTCTTCCGCCTAGATTCCTACCCCGGACCCAAAACCACAACGTCGGCGGCGTCAGTGTCAGACGTAGTCCAAGACATTGTTGGCAGCCGAAGCCAGGCCCCCTATGGCGAAAAGACCCCCGACCCCCTGCTCGCCGCCTTCCGCGCCGCCGCCACAACCGCCGGCCTTTTCAAGCCGGAGGAAGGCCCGGCCTACGCCGACACCATCATGGGCATCCTCTCCGCCAACCCCGCTGATCTCGACGACCGATTCCTGCTCGTCGAGCACCGGGATGGCGGCATGGCCGCCATGCAATGGTTCTACGACTACTGTGTGGCCAACAATTATGTCAAGCGTGCCCAGCTCGACCGGAACCCGCGCTTCGACTCGCACGGGCTGACGGTGACCATCAACCTCGCCAAACCCGAATTCAAGAACATGAAGAAGGCGGCGGCCGGCAACGCCGTGGCCGGCGGCTACCCGAAGTGCACGATCTGCCATGAGAACGAGGGCTTCGCCGGACGTGACAAGCGCACGCTGCGCACCTTGCCGGTCACGCTCGGCGGCGAGTCATGGTTCTGGCAGTTCTCGCCCTACGGCTACTTCGACCAGCACGGCATCTGCGTGAACACCGACCACACGCCGATGCATGTGGGCCGCGACACCTTCGGCCATCTGCTCGACTTCGTGGACCGTTTCCCCGGATACTTCCTCGGATGCAACGCCGCGCTGCCTCGCATCGGCGGCTCGGTGCTCGCCCATGACCATTACCAGGGCGGCGGCGAACTGCTGCCGATGCACAAGGCCGCCACTTGGGCCGCCTTCACACTTGCCGACTATCCGGACGCCGTGGTTGAAATCCTTGACTGGCCCGGCACCGCCGTGCGCGTGGTGTCGAAGAGTCGCCAGAGCATCATCGACGTATCCGACATCATCCGCGAGGCATGGGTCGGTTATGACGACGCGGCGAACGGCATCGCCAGCCATGACGCGGATGGCAACCGCCAATCCGCCCTCTCGCCCAGCGCGATCATCACCGAACGCGGCTATGAGATGAGTCTCATCTTCCGCAACAATGCGATCAGCGACGAGTACCCGGAAGGTATTTTCCATGCACACCCCGAATACTGGCCGGTCAAGCAGGAGCCGATCGGACTGATCGAAGCCCAAGGCCTGTTCATCCTGCCCGGACGGCTCGTCGATCAGCTCGGCATCGTCGAGGAGGCGCTCGCCGAAGGCCGCGATTTGCCCGATGAAGTCAGCGAATTCAGTCTCGAATGGGGCGAACTCGCTGAAACATTGGCCGGAAACCGCGACCGCGAGGCCATCCACCAAGCCGTACGTGACGAGCTCGGCAGCGTCTGCTACCGCATCCTCGGCAACACGGCCGTCTTCAAGCAGAAAGCCACCACGCAAACATTCCTCGAAAGTCTTGGTTTTGCCGCTAGGTGAAACAGGTCAAGTGAAGTAAGCTCAATACTGAAGGAAAACCGAAGGCAAGTCCTTCCAAAGGAGGAGATATGACTACTGTTCTGGTTACGGGCGGTGCTGGATTCATCGCCACCCACACCGACATCGAACTGCTCGACAAGGGCTACGACGTTATTTCCGTAGATAACTACGGCAACTCGTCTCCCGTGGCGCTTGAGCGCGTCGAGCAGATCACCGGCAAGCCGGTCAAGCGTTACGACGGTGACGTGCGCGATGAGGCGCTTATGGAACGCGTCTTCACCGAAAACAACATCGATTGGGTCATTCACTTCGCCGGTCTCAAGGCCGTGGGCGAGTCCGTGGCCAAGCCGATCGAATACTACGACAACAACCTGTACTCCACGCTTGTGCTGCTCAAGGTGATGAAGAAGCACAACGTCAAGAAGATCATCTTCTCCTCCTCCGCCACCGTGTACGGCACGCCGAAGGAACTGCCGATTACCGAGGAGACGCCGACCGGCGGCACCACCAACCCGTACGGCACCTCCAAGCTGTTCCAGGAGCAGATTCTGCGCGACGTACATGTGGCCGATCCGTCCTGGACCATCGTGCTGCTGCGCTACTTCAACCCGGTCGGCGCACACGAGTCCGGCCTGCTGGGCGAAGACCCGAAGGGTATTCCGGCGAATCTCACCCCGTACGTGGCCAAGGTCGCGGTCGGCGAGCTCAAGGAAGTCCAGGTCTACGGCGACGACTACGACACGCCCGACGGCACTGGTGTGCGTGACTACATCCACGTGGTCGACCTGGCCAAGGGCCATGTGGCCGTCATTGACCACATCGACAAGGAGGGCGTGTTCGTCTACAATCTGGGCACCGGCCACGGCTACTCCGTGCTTGAGGTCATCAAGGCTTACGAGAAGGCCGCCGGTCATCCGATTCCGTACACGATCAAGCCGCGTCGCCCCGGTGACATCGCCGCCTGCTACGCCGACGCTTCCAAGGCGGAGAAGGAGCTTGGCTGGAAGGCCGAGCTGACCATCGACGACATGGCCGCCTCCTCCCTCAACTGGCAGACCAAGAACCCCAACGGTTTCCGCGACGCCGAGTGATATGAGCAGATGAGCTCCCTCTGATGGGGGAGCTCATCTGTCGTTTATCACACAATGCGCCTATCGGCGGCCCAGCGGGTGAGCTCGGTGCGATTCGAAAGCTGAAGCTTTCGCAGCACCGAGCTCACGTGCGTTTCGACCGTCTTGATCGAAATGAACAGTTCGGCCGCCACCTCTTTATACGTGTAACCACGCGCGATCAGCCGCATGACCTCCTGCTCGCGGGCGGACAGCCGGTCCAGCTCCTCATCACGAGCCCGTGCCGCACCATCAGCGCCGCCATCAGACCCCGCCGCCGGCACACCCTGAAAGGCCGAAAGCACAAAACCGGCCAGTTTTGGCGAGAACACGGCATAGCCCTCATGCACCTGCTTGATGGATGAAATCAAATCAGCGCCGGTAATCGTCTTGGTCACATAGCCCTGGGCGCCGGCGCGAATCACCGCCCCCACATCCTGCGGCGCATCCGAAACCGACAACGCCAGAAACACGGTAGTGGGGGAGTAGGGCCGCGATTTGGCGAGGATCTCGGCACCGCCGCCACCTTCACCGCCGGGCACGTGCACATCCAGCAACACCACCTGCGGCTTGGTCTGTGCGATCATCGCCACCGAACCGGGCACGTCCGCCGCTTGGCCGACGATATCGAAGGAATCGCGCAATGTGGCGATTACGCCCGCACGGAACATCTCATGGTCATCGACCACGGCCACACGAATCTTGGCTGTCTCATTCTCGCTCATCGATGTTCTCCCTGCGCCGCTTTCAGCGCGATCGGCATATGCATTCTGACCTCGGTGCCCCAGCCGGCCCTGGACACTATCTCCACTGTACCGCCGCGCCGTTTGATGCGGCCGATAATCGATTCGCGGATGCCCAGCCGGTCGGGCGGAATGGCGTCCATATCGAAGCCTTCGCCATGGTCGCGCACGAACACTTCAACCATCGTGTCGCTGGCCTCGCAATACAAAGACACCGGCTCGCCGCCATGCGTGACCGCATTGACCAACGCCTGACGGGTGGCGTCCAGCAGCGCATCGGTCTGGGCGCTCGGCCGCGCGTCGCCCACGGTGACCACCTCAATCGGCTTGCCGTGCTCGTCCTCCACTTCGGCGGCGATCTGCTTCAATCCGGCTTCCACCGAACGATCCGATGTGGAACGTTCCTGATACAGCCATTCGCGCAGCTCGCGCTCTTGGCTACGCGCCAGGGCGAATACGGTGGTCGGTTCCTCGGAGTTCAGCTGAATCAGCGCCAACGTTTGCAGCACGCCATCATGCAGATGGGCGGTCATGTCCGCGCGCTCCTCTTCGCGCTCCTTCAATGCCTGCTCGTGGGTGAGTCGTTGCAGCATCGCGTTCGCCCACGGCATCACCGCCACCACGATACCGACGATCATCACGAATCCGCTGGCAACAATGCGTCGAGGAGAGGTGCCCCACCCAGGAATGCTGACATTATGCACATACAATGCCCATCCCATGAAAATCAGTGCGATGCCGCCCAACATAGACAACAGCTGCGTGCCTCGCGGACTAAGATTCATCCATGCCAGTGCGATGCCGCCCAACCCTACCAGCAGCGGAAACACAATCTGGACATCCGCACCGGTGCTGGTGAGCAACAGTCCAGTGGCCATCAACGCGAAACCGGCCAATGCCACGACGGCCGGTTTCGGAGCACGTTGGATGGCCTCGGACAATGATTCCGGTGCGGCAGCCGATTCGTCGTCATGAGCGGCAAGTGGCTGATTGCCTCGCGCAAGCGGCGCCTGATTAACGGGCACTGTGCGAGCCGCAGCCGCCACCGGGTCTCCGGCAGGCATGAACACCCACAGGAATACATAAGCGATGATGCCTGCGCCGTAGAGGACGGTCAGTGCGATGAACGCAATCCGAACCCATGCCACGCCGATGCCCAAGTGCAGGGCGATGCCCTTGCACACGCCGGTGAGCCAACGGCCCTGCCGGGGGCGCATCAACGGCATGCGCGCGGGCAGCAATGGTTCGGGAGATGACGTCATACTCCTATTGTGCCGCGCTCAGGGCGTTGCGGCCGGGGTTTTACCCGGTGTTCAGGGAACAATCAGGGTGTTCCCCGAGCGTTGTGGCAGTGGTCGGGCGGTGTAATGGAATCATGAGCAATCCAAACGCGAATCCATATCAGCCACAGCCGCAGCCTGGTCCGCAAAAAAACAAGACATCGCGACGCTTCTTCACTTGGGTGCGATCCAGTGGACTGGTTCGCGGCGACGACCGGTGGATCGGCGGCGTATGCAGCGGCATCGCTTTACGGCTTGGCTGGAGCCCCACATTAGTACGTGCGTTGGTGATTGTATGTACATTGTTCTTCGGTTTTGGCGCAGCTCTGTACGCACTCGGCTGGTTTCTGATGCCGGATGTACGCGATGGGCACATCTTGGCCGAGGACCTCATTGCCGGCCAATGGGACTGGAATTGTCTGGGATGCTTCCTGTTCCTCGCCGTGGCAATCGTGATTCCAGGTGCGGGGTGGGGTTGTATTGCGCTCGCCGCCTTAGCGCTATGGCTGTTGGCCAAAAGCGGCATTCGCCAGCAGGAAGGGTACGGATTCGGGGCATCTGCGCCGCGACCGGTTTCACAGCCTGTGTCATATCCAGCCGCGCAACCAGTACCTCAATCTCCTTTGTATTCAGCTCCGCAACCTTTTCCACAACCTGTTTCACAACCTGTTTCACAACCTGTTTCACAAACCGCGCCTAGTGTTTCACAGCCTGTTTCACAGCCTGTCTATCAGTCGATGCCCAGCGCGATGCCAGGCACAGTGCCCGGCGCGATGCCCGGCACAGTACCCAACGGGCCGTTTGCCCCCGACCGTATGAATGCGACGGCCTATGCCCCCACCGAGTCCAAGCGCCGCAAGCCGGCGGGCCCAATCGTGGTCTTGAGCATACTGGGCCTTACCTTCCTCTCCTTTGCCGGTCTGATGGGACTGATTTGGGTAAACGACATGGGCATTATCGGCATTATGCGTCTGGGCACCATCTGGATTGCCGCAGTATGCATAGTGATGGGGCTGGTGGTCATCATTCTCGGATTCAGAGGACGGCGTACCGGTGGTCTGATTCCTCTCGGACTGGTTGCCGGTGGATGCGCGCTCTGCATGACCATCGTTTCAGGCACGTATGGCGTGTACTACCGTGATCTTGGTGCCAGCGGCATCAATACTGTTGTTTCACTGAGCCAATCTGTCAGTGCGAGAAACAGCGACGGCATGAACGATGTGCAAAAGGATGGCATCTTCGTTGCCGATGCCAGCGATGCCACGTTTGAAACATTGCAGCAAGGTGTGGCGTTCAGCGGTGAAAACTACAACACCGATCAGGCAATCATTGATTGGTCCGATTGGGACAAGACACATGGACCGCACACGGTGAAGATGCTGGATGGCAAAACTTCCATCAGTAATTGCCCGGTCGGTACCATCACCATAGCCGCAACACAGGCGCAAGTGCATATCGTTCTGCCGGATTCCTGCACTTACGCCTTCGGCACCGCCGACTCCTACTACTCCACTTCGAGTGACGTTGGCGGCAAATACGAGATGGTATACAACAACTACATGGGTCCAAGCTTTGTTTTCTTCGAAGCTGAAAGTGCCACCAATGGGCCTGATCACGAATGGTTGGATAAGGAATCCGCCATGCCGGACAACGGCCCAGAATTAAAAATCAATATTCCCTATGTGGTGGAAGCACGTGTCAACGTGGTGTACGCCTCCGATTGGGAAGGCTCTACGTTCCAGCCGCTTGCCGATATATACGACGGCAACAGTACAAGCAAGAACACAACCGAACAATCGGAATGATCAAGCCGTTGCAACTAGGAGATGGAATCATGACTGATGAAACCAAGGAATTCGCCTCCATCGAGGATGCGACACCGACCACGGCCATACCTTCCGAAACCGACGCGACCACCGCGACCACAACCATGGTGACCGTCGATGACCGAACCGATACCACGGTGCTGCCATCCGCAGCGGATGATGACGAAACGGCTGTGCTGCCCGTCCCCGACAATCATGCGGATGCGTCGGTCTCGGATGTGGATACGCAGGCAACAGCTGCCTCTCCATCGCCCATCGAACCAACCACAGATCGGATTGCCCTGGAAACAGTTGCCGATGCCGTGGAGGGAGATGGTGGGCCGATTCCATCTGCCGATGATGTGCCGATGTACGCAGCATCTTCAGCACGACCTCCCTATGGGCAGTCTCAGACCGCCGGCAAACCATGCCAGCCTGGGGGGAGCGCCAAGAACGTCCAGAGCGCCAAGAACGTCCAGAATGCTAAGGATGTCAAGAGTGCCAAGAACATCCAGAAACAGAGCACCAGCGCGCCTACTGTGGTATTCGGACTATTAGGCGTGATTATCGGCGTGATCGCGCTGGTTTTCGGGTACATATCTCCGGATCGGATGATTTCGTTGTTCTCGCCGAATCCGCAATTGCTGACGGCTATTATTTGCGCCGTAGTGGGACTGATTCTGGTAATAGTGGCCGTTGTATGGGCCATAGTCGGTGCCGTCAAGAAGAGAAAATAGCGTTACAAACCATTGCATTACGGTCCCAGTAGAAGCACATTATGACGGGAGCCGACCGATAAGAGCCGACCGTTCTATGCTGATGGGGGGAGGCATAGTAACTATGAAGCGGATTTCGGTGCGGCGGGTAGCGAGCGTCATCGTCACCGCGATGGCGATGACGCTGGTATTCGCCACACTTGGCTGGGCGATGATGCCGCAATGGAACACACGGCCCTACACCAAGCACATCGTTATCGCTTCTGCCGACACCACCATCACCCCTGCCCATGCGAACATTCCCCACGAGGGGCGATATCGTACGCGTGAAACCCGACTATCCATCAAGACCGGCGACGGCGTCACGCTACCCGCCGTACTACGTGAACCGGTCGGCGCTCCCGGGCCACGCCCGGCTTGTCTGTTCATTCACGGGTCCGGTACCAGTGGTGCCGAGGATTTCGGCGATATCGCCAACGCCATGGCCTCTGCCGGTATCGTGACCTTGGTGCCGGCCAAGCGCAACGACAACTACACCGTGCTGCATCGCGACTACCCGCGTTTTGCTCGCGAATACGGGCGTTCGCTCGACGTGTTGCGTGGCAGAATCGGCGTGGACCCCGCCAAAACCGGCATCTACGCCGAATCCGAAGGCACCTGGATCGCCACGATTCTAACCTCGAAACGGCAAGACATTGCCTTTGCCGTACTTACATCCGCACCGGTGTTCAATGGACGTGAGCAAATGGCCATGGCTGTCAGCGCCTATACGCATGAGGCCGGCGCGCCCAAGCCCGTGGTCAAAGACATGGCCAAATTGATGTCGCTGGACTACGCGCCATTTGATCTGGCCTATGCCGACTTTGATGCCGACCGGTATCTGAAATCCCTCACCATGCCGGTGCTGGTGAACTACGGCACCTACGATACGGCCATGCCCATCGAACAGGGGGCGCAGCGGATCATCGCTACGGCCAACAAGTCCGGCAACGAGAACGTCACCGTACGCTATTTTGCCGGCAACCATCAGATGCGGGCTGGTGAGGGCTTATTCACCCCGAACCTGCCATTGGCCGAAGGCTATACGCAAGCGCTGGAAAATTGGGTGAACGGTGTGACTGCCGGAACCAAAGCCGATGGATGGGCAACGCCTCAAGTCGCCGGTGCGACACCTCACCAGCGCTTCGCCGCGTCGCAACGTACCAGATCCGGTATCGTCGGCTCGCTTGGCGTGCTGGCCGGTCTGATGGTGGCAGGGCCCGTGCTGATCGTGATGGCGGCGATATTAGGTATTGGCTTGACTGTGTTTTCTTGGCTACAGACGTTGCTGGCCGGGCGACGTAGTGTGGCGACTGTGCGGGCCGTGCATGCGACGCCGAGTGAGCTGGGGGCCGCCCAGCGGCGCATGTTGCACGGCATTGCCGGCTTATCTGCCGGTATCGGCACAGCGGTGATGGTGATTACTGGGCTGTTGTACGGCTATATGAGCGCCGTAGGCGTATCGGCTGTATTGGTTATGCCTCAACCGCGGCTGTTTGCCGTCGGATGGGTGGTGCTGCGAATAGCGACCATGCTGTTGGTGGTGCTGTTTGCTTGGGAAATGGAACGTGTCTGGTATTGCCGCGCCGATATCGTCGGTGTGCGGCGCGTCATATGCGTGATGGTAGCGCTCGGCACTCTCGCCACACTGATGACACTGGCATTTTGGGGCCTATTCTCGCTGTAATTCTGCCGATGTGCGCTGGTAAATGGGGCCTGGCGGGCAGGCTGCGTTGGTGGTCTGGGTGTGGGGCGATCGGCAGATTGCGTTGGCCTGGGTATGGCCGGCCGACGTACATCAGTCGGGGTGTCCGATACACAGTGAATGGCTGAGTATTACGCTTGGGAGGCTTCGGCCTCCTCTAAGGTGTCGAAACCGCCGAGCTGGACTGTGTGCAACAAGGTTTCCTCAGTGATATTGCGTTGCGGGCTGGCTGCGGCGCGCTCGCCAATCATCGCTTCGTAACGTTCGAAGGTCTGGTCGGAATACGTACCAAGCTCGCCGCGCAGATAGGTTTCGAATGAGGTGGCAGATGGTGTGTCTTCGGTGGTGGTGAGTGCGCGCATCGCCTCGCCGAGCTTGGGGTAGCGCTCGCGGAAATCCTTGGCCCAGGCGACCTGCTGGGCGATGACCTGTTCCTGACGGGCCGCGCGCTCTTCAGAGAGACGCGGAATATACGGCTCTATGTTCTTCGTGAAATTTTCCGGTGCGGTGGAGGCCATCATGCGGCCGTATTTTTCGGTTACGAGGTTGCGGCCCACGTGGTCGGCCGCGTCAAGATCAGCGGCATAGCTGGTGAGTAATGGCCGCTCCCATGTGAGGAACTGGGCCAACCGCATCTGGTGGAACACCGGCCAGTTGCCTTGGCATGCCGCGCGTCCACCCTCATTGTTGGTGCGCTGGAACTGATCCCATTCATGACGCACAATAGCCTCGCGCAGTTCATCATCAGTCAGTTCGTTGGTCATCGACGTTCCTTTCACTGATACCTCCCTCTGATGAGGGAGGTGGCACGGCGAAGCCGTGGCAGAGGGAGCTTGAATCTACAAACTTTTAAGCACCGGATCATCAGAGGCGATGTGGTCCTCGACATACGGGCGCTGCCATTCGAGGAAGGTCTCGCCGGACGTGGTCAGGTGTTCGCGTTTGAGTTCCTTGACGATATCCACCGCAATCTGCTCCACAATATCGTTGATTTTCTCGATTGCTGGAGCCGCGCCCTTGCCGCCTTCGCCAAATCCGGCCCCGCCATAGCAGGCTGCCGAACTCAATCGCATCACGGTTTCCAACTGTTCGCCCACGTTCGGCAACAGCGCGAACATCGAGCCAGACAGCTTGCGCAATGCTGCGAACTGCCACTTGTAATACGGCATATAGCCCACCACCATCGGCACGTTAACCAGGAACACCAACGAGGCGGTGGCCTGCACGAACTCGTGGATGGACAGCCATGCGGCCGCGCCGTCGCCGCGCTTCAACGAACGCGGCAGATTATATTGACCGGCCTGGGCGATCATGCCGAGTCGCTTGGAGATCAGCGCGAGCCGCACATCGTCGGGCATGTTCTTGAACCCTTGGCGCGTCTTGGAAAACAGACCGGTGGGATCGGCGAACACCTCGCCATTGGTGGCGGCGGCCAAGGTCGATTCCTGAAGCATCAGCCACTCATGCGGCGCGGTCTGCGCCGGCGCAGTGCGATACCCGGTGATCGATTCAAAGAAGTCGCCGATACGGAACACGCCGTCACGGCGATTTGCGCCCTGTGCGCGCGGTGTGACGGGGAAGAGCGGTGCATCAATCGGAGTCGTCATCGCTTCCGCCACATCAGAGGACGCCGCGCCTGACTCGGCAGTGGCGGCATCGTCCGTAGCGGTACCGGGGGTGGGTGCGTTTGCCGCATCGGGTATGACGGTGGAGTCTGCACCTGCGGAGGGGAATGCCCCGGAAGCATCGGACCTGGCATGCGCCTCGAACGTCACGCGGCCTTGCGCATCCACGCTGAACTTGCGCGGCAGCGCCTCGTAATCGGCCTCAAGTTGCTCGCCGATGGCCGCGTAATCCTCATCCGTAAGCCACAGGCAGAAGCGCGGGCCGAAATCGTGGTCCTGCGAATACGCATCATCGAATCCGTAGCATTCCGAGCCATGACCCACCAGACCGGCGGCGATACGCCCGGCATACTGCGGATACTTCGCCGCAATCATCGGCTTGCCCATCTGCGTCCAGAACGCGCGGGCCAGCTTCAGTCCGGACACCGGGCATGCGGAAACGGCCTCGGCCGCGCCCGCAGAACCGGTCGACATCGAAACGGTGGATGGGGAAAACGCCGCGTTCGCACCGGTCTCGGGTAACGCCTGCGCCAATGCGCCCGGCGTATCCGCGTCCACGGCCGATGACACGGAGCCGACCTGTGCCTCGACGCCCGCACCGGTCTTGCCCTGTGCCGGGCTGTTCGACAGCCGCGATCCGGACTGGGGCGGCGTGCCTGCATCGCCGGCAACACCCGCATTGTCAACCGTCACCCCGGCCTTCGCCGCCTCTTCCTCGGCCTGCCGCAGATTGTCGGCGGTGATACGCCAGTAATCGGTGTCCTTGCCGTAACATTCCTCGATCACGGCCAGCGCATGCCGGTATCCAGTAACTGCATCCGCATGCCGTCTCTCGGCAAAGCACACCTGCGCGAAGCCCGCCAGTGCGGAGGCATAATGCGCGGAATGTTCCAGATGGCCGGTGCGATAGATTTCCAGTGCCTTGGCTGCATGCCAATGCGCGCCCTCCAACTTGTGTTCGGTCAGCAGGGTCAACGCCAGATTCGTGTGCGAGCTGGCCACGTCGATATCCGCGTCCGGGTTCACGCTCGAGGCTTCGATAATGCGCAGCGCTTCACGCAACTCCAGTTCCGCCTTGTCGGGCCGATTCGTCTCGCTGTAGAGCATCGACAGATTGTTGTGCAGTGCTGCGAGCCTGCGGTCGGTGGGTGCCAGCGAATGCCGGCAGACACTCTGCGCCTGATGATACAAATCCTCGGCCTGATCGTATTGTTGGGCCGCGCGCATCGCGGTGGCGCAATTGATTAGCGTGGTGGCCCACGCCTCGGATGTGCCGGTGGTCAAGCCCATACGAGCGGCCAGTTCCAGCGCCCGCTGCACAATCCACTGATTCTCCTTGTGCCGGCCCTGCGAGCGATAGAAGCCCATCGTTTCGTTGAGTACGGTGAGCAGTCCGGCCTCGTCGCCGGCGTTTTCCGCGTCCACCATCGCCTGTTCCAAGTACGGACCGGCTTCGGTGGCTGCCGCGTGGCGATCGAAAATCGCGTCCAGTCCGTTCAGGAATTGTTGGGTATCAAAGGTTGCGGGCGATTGATCGGCATCGTCCGTGGCCTGGTTCGCAGTAGAATCGGCACCTTGCGCTGCGGCCGCCACATCGGTGTCGTCGGCATCGTCTGGACCATGCGCGAATTGTGCGGCGAATTGTTTGAGCAGTGCTTCCTCGTCCATACCGCCAGACCTCCCTGAATCGTGTCTGATTTCAGTCTATTAATACTGTGAACAAACGCGTCAGGGAGTTTGCTGTGAGCTTGGTCTCAGTCCACCTTGATTTCGCGCATGCGGTGAATGGCGTCGGTATCGGTTTCGCAGCGCCACGAGTAGAAGGCCAGCAGCCCTACGGCAAGCAGGGCCAGCGGCATACCGCCCAGGCCGGTATAGCGATAGTTCATCGAGAAGGTGGTGAGCATCGCGCCGCCGACAATCGAGCCGATGGCATTGCCGAAGTTAAACGCCACCTGTACAGCCGCGCCGGCGATCAGCTCGCCGCCGCCCTGGCCGGCTTCGGTCATCAGCAATTGCTGTGGAGCGGAAGTAAAGAACAATCCGATGGCGATCCAGAACGTCAGTACAGCGGTCATCGGCTGATTACCCGGAGTGATAAGCACCAGCAACAAGCCGAGGCAGGAGATGGACTGACCTATTGCGGCCGCGCCGGCATGCCTCCAATGGTCGGTCAGACGACCTCCAAGCAGACCGCCGATGACCATACCAAAGCCGGCAAGCATCATCAGCATCGGCACCAGGGAAGACGACCATCCGCCGGTTTTCTGCAGCCAAGGGGAGACGTAGCTCCACCAGCAGAACACACCGGCATTGCCGGTGAACACGGCGGCCAAAATCACCCACGGGCCACGGCGGGTGAGGAACTTGAACTGACCGGCGATGCCTGCGTCCTTGATCGGTGCAACGTACGGAATCCACGCCGACGCCAGCACAATCGTCATTGCCGCCCAAGCGGCCAAAATGCCGAAGGCAAGACGCCAGGAAAGGAACTCGGCCATCAAGGTGCCCGCCGGTACGCCGAGCATATTGGCCACGGTCTGTCCGGTGACCATCACGGATACGGCCTGCGCCTCCTTGCCTTCCTCCGCCAGAGTCTTGGCGATGAGTGTGGCTGTGCCGAAGAATGCGCCGTGCGGCAGGCCGGCGACGAATCGTGCGACGACCAGCATGGCGGCATTGACGGAGAATGCGGAAGCCAGATTGCCCACCAAGGCAATCACCATAAACAATATGATGAGGTCCTTCGGCGGCACCTTGCGGCCGAATACCAGAATCAGTGTGCCGAAGCACACGCCGATCGCATACGCGGAAATGTAATGGCCTGCGGTGGGGATGTCCACGCCGGTGGCGGCCGCGGCCTGCGGCAGAATGCCCATCATCACGAACTCGGCGGCACCGAGAATGAACGCGCCCGAAGCCAGTGCAAGCAGACTCTTCTTCATGGTTCCTCTAATTACTTCAGTATTACTTACAAAAACAGTGCGGCAATCGATTGATTCGAGCGATATATTACGGTGGTCCGCCAACAAATACGGGGGCTTGCCGTGATGTGGTTTGTCGCTGTGTGCGGCGGGTTGTTTACCGCTGTTCGATCGCTTGGTTTGATTGTTGGGACAGGAAATGAAAAACCGGATTGCTGATTTCTCAACAATCCGGTCCAGTTGTCGGGCTGGCGGGATTTGAACCCGCGGCCTCTTCGTCCCGAACGAAGCGCGCTACCAAGCTGCGCTACAGCCCGTTTGGCAACAGATGTAGATATTACATTGTGGTGGTGGACAATGCAAATCGGCATGTCGCGAGTGTTGCGTGATGGTGGATTCGCCATGTGTACAGGTCTCTCAAGCCTTGTGCAGGGCCGGTTTTGCGTCATGTGAGCGGGTGTTCAGATGGCCGTGCGGTCTGCCGGGCTCATAATCGCCGGCCTTGCGTACACTGATGAATCATGGCTGAAGTTGTCGAAAATACCGAAAACACTGAGAATGAAACCCCGGCCGTCCCGCAGATGAGCACCGTCGAACGTGCGGAAATGCTGCTCAAGCAGGACGCCACCATCCGCGAGAAGATCAAGTCCGGTGCCACGCTGGACGAAGCCGTGGACCCCTCCAACAAGGAGTTCGGCCCGCTGGCCCACCCCGAGCAGGTGCAGATGCGCGTGGCCAAGCGCGCGATGATGCTTGAGGCCGGCATCGCCCCCTACCCGGTGCACTTGGACGTCACCGACACCATCGAGGCGGTCCGCGCCAAGTATGACGGCAAGCTCGAGGCTGGCGAAGAGACCGAAGACATGGTCGGCATTGCTGGCCGCGTGCTGTTCCTGCGCAACGCGGGCGGCCTGTGCTTCGTGCAGCTGTCCGCCGGTGACGGCACCAAGATTCAGGGCATGATCTCCAAGAAGGAGATTGGCGCCGATTCGCTCAAGCAGTTCAAGCAGCTCGTCGACCTTGGCGATCACTTGTACCTCAAGGGCCGCGTCATCGCCTCCAAGACCGGCGAGCTGTCCGTATTCGCCACTGAGTGGGCTATCGCCTCTAAGGCCCTGCAGCCGCTGCCGGCCCTGCACAAGGACCTGAACGAAGACACCCGCACCCGCAAGCCGTACATCGGCATGATCGCGGACGAGAACATCCGCAACATGGTGCGCAACCGCTCCAAGGCCGTGGCCTCCCTGCGCCGCACCTTTGACGACCACGACTTCCTCGAGGTCGAAACCCCGATGCTGCAGACCCTGCACGGTGGCGCGGCCGCCCGCCCGTTCACCACGCACATGAACGCCTTCGACCTTGACCTGTACCTTCGCATCGCCCCGGAACTGTTCCTCAAGCGCTGCCTGGTCGGCGGCATCGATCGCGTGTTCGAAATCAACCGTGACTTCCGCAATGAGGGCGTCGACGCCACGCACGCCCCCGAATTCACCATGGTCGAGGCCTACCAGGCCTATGGCACCTATGATTCCATCGGCCAGCTGGTCAAGGAGCTCGTGCAGAAGACCGCCATGGACGTCTACGGCTCGCACAAGGTCACCCTGCTCGACGGCACCGAATACGACTTCGGCGGCGAATGGAAGACCATCAGCATGTACGACTCCCTGTCCGAATCGTTGGGCGAGGAGATTGTGCCGAACGGCGGCCCGGACGCCCCCGGCACCTCCGTTGAGCACCTGGGCGCCATCGCCGACAAGCTCGGCGTAGAGCGCGACGACGTGGAGAACCACGGCAAGCTCGTCGAACACCTGTGGGAGCACTTCTACGAGGACAAGCTTTACGAGCCCACCTTCGTGCGTGACTTCCCGGTCGAAACCTCCCCGCTGGTCAAGGGCCACCGCACCAAGCCCGGCGTGGTGGAGAAGTGGGATCTCTACGTGCGCGGCTTCGAGCTGGCTACCGGCTACTCCGAGCTCAACGACCCGATCGTGCAGCGTGAACGTTTCGTGGCTCAGGCCAAGGACGCGCTCGCTGGCGACGAAGAGGCTTGCGACATCGATGAGGACTTCCTCGAGGCTCTCGGCGTGGGCATGCCTCCGGCCGGCGGTATGGGTATGGGTATTGATCGACTGCTTATCGCCTTGACCGGTGCCACGATTCGCGAGACCATCACCTTCCCGCTAGTCAAGCCGCTCGTTGGCTGATTAGGCATACTCTGGCTCCCCTCAGAGAGGGGAGCCGAGTTATATATGAAAGGGATTGCTTATGTCCATCGGCTTGTGGGTTCGGGGCGCGCGTCCCAAGACCTTGGCCACTTCCATCGCGTCGGTGATGGTTGGGGCGACGATGGCATACGCGCATATCGAGCAGTCGGGCACCTGCATCGCAATATATCCCGAACCGGCCTCCTGCGCCGCGGCCCGTGAACAGCAGACCCTGCTGATGGACCGATTCTGGCCGGTGACCATCCTGTGCCTGCTAGTCGCGCTGTTCCTGCAAATCGCCGTCAACTATGCGAACGACTATTCCGACGGCATCCGCGGCACTGACGCCGGGCGTGACATGGACGAATCGAAATCAGGCAAACCCCAGCGACTGACCGCATCCGGACTGGTACCGGCCAAGCATGTACTGTTCGCGGCGATGATTTGCGCCGCCATCGCCTGCATATGCGGTGTTGTGGCGGTCGTGCTCGCCCAAGCATGGTGGTTGCTGGCCGTGGGCGCGGCCTCCTTGCTGGCCGGCTGGTTCTACACCGGTGGCAAGCATCCGTATGGATACGTCGGGCTGGGAGAAGTCGGCGTGTTCCTGTTCTTCGGCTTGGCTGCGGTATTGGGCACCGAATACGCGCTGTGCGGCACGGTGGACGTCGGCGGACTATTGGGTGCTGTGGCGGCTGGCCTGTT
>JABLTR010042719.1_pt1 | contig 55428 bp, 57 predicted proteins | sample 7160071 | NCBI WGS metagenome assembly JABLTR01 (sample SAMN14651230, study PRJNA627086) | human gut metagenome | isolation source: feces | host: Homo sapiens | reverse complement strand
GTTATGTACAGCCGTTTTTTAATCCTGATTTTTATTTCCCCTTTATTTTTCTATTTTTAATTTATTCCAGATTTTTTGAGCCTGTCTGCTTTTTATATTTTTTTATGGCATTTTTCGCCACATCCCCCATGCTAAAGTAAAAAAAGATATAAAAAACCTCCTGAAAATGGTTTTATCCATATCAGGAGGAAAAGCATTGGCCCGGATGACCGGGCCAGTGAGGGGAACATATATTGGGATTAATACATAGCTGAAGCATATGCATTTCAGTCTGAAATTAAAACATCAGCAGGCCTTCTGCTCAAGTCTGAGCCTGTCAGCAATGAGGGCAATGAACTCGCTGTTTGTGGGTTTGCCCTTGTGATTGTTTACCGTATATCCGAAAAGTGAATCTATGGCATCAATCTTGCCTCTGCTCCAGGCCACCTCAATGGCGTGGCGGATGGCTCTTTCAACTCTTGAAGGTGTTGTATTGCACTTTTTGGCAATGGCAGGGTAGAGCTCCTTGGTAATGTAGTTAAGTACGTCCATGTCGTTAACTGACATTATTATGGCTTCACGCATATAGTGGTATCCACGGATATGGGCAGGTACACCGATTTCGTGAAGTATATTGGTGACCTTTGCCTCCAGGTCATAGGCAGCGGTCTTTTCAGAGGCTGTGGATGTGACAACCGCCTTGACATTTCCGCCTTCACCGCCCTTGGAATATTTGAGCTGGCGGATGCGCATAACAAGGGCATCCATATCAAAGGGCTTTACGATATAGTATTCGGCGCCAAGCTCAATGGCTCTCTGGGTTATCTTCTCCTGGTTGATGGCTGAGAGCATTATGCAGACGGGTCGCTGCATGCGGTCAGCGTGTTTCTGGAGTTTTTCCAGCACTCCCAGTCCGTCAAGTCTTGGCATTATGCTGTCGATTATTGCTATGTCCGGCTTAAGTTCTCTGATTTTATTGAATGTGTCTATGCCGTCATGGGCGGTGGCAACGACCTCGATATCTTCCTGTTTGTTCAGATATGCGCTCACAACATCGCAAAAATCCTTATTGTCGTCCGCAAGTATCAATCTTATTTTATTCTGGCTCAAAATGATCCCTCCTGTGTTCATTGTAGTACGTTGTTATTTTGTAAAATATTAGAAAATATGTAAAATATTTACATTCATATACATTATAATCACGACTTAAGGATTTTGCAATGTTTTTTTTCAAAAATATGGAAGAAAATATCGACAGGTTTTAACAATTTATGGCAAAAATGCGGAAGGGATAGAAATAAAAAAAGAATTTCGATGGCGAAATTCTTTAATAATGGACAGGATATATGTTTTTAGATCAAATAGGACCTTCGGGTATGCCGTAAATGGACAGGGCAGTGTTTTTATACCTTTTATCCTCGGAAACATCTGCTCCGAACCAGGCGGGCGGGATAAATGATGAAGCTTCCTCAAGACTGCTGAACTCTACTTCCACGGTATAAAGTCCGTCGAGTTTTCCATGGTATACATCCAGTTCCGCAGTAAGGGAACCATTTAAAGGTATAAGATATCTGGTCTTTACCACCGATGGGGTCTCAGCCTTTTTAAGGAGGGAGGCATACTGGTCTTCAGTCAGCTCCAGCTCAAATTCCTCCCTGGCGATGGAACCGCTTCCCTTTACGGTAAGTATGAATGAGTTATCGCTTTTTCTTATCCTTATGGTCGGGCTTGTGGATATATAGGTCTGTTCCATCTCTTTTTTGGGGAATGACTCCAGGCCGTCCGGAAGGGCCGCCACAAGGAATTTTCTTTCTATTTCCATAAAAACACCTCTTATGATATGCTGTTTGCAGCTCTCCATAAATAATAGCATTACAGCATTAATTATTGTATATTGTATTGTGGAAAATTTAATTATACTATATACTCAGAATATATTAAAAACAAGGGGAGATAAAAATGAAAAAGGTGTATTTATTTCTTGCATACGGTTTTGAGGAAGTAGAAGCTCTTACGACTGTGGATCTTCTCAGACGAGCAGGGGCAGAGGTCATAACCGTTTCTGTTTCCAGCAGCAACGCTGTTACCGGTTCCCATAAAATACCGGTGATCACGGATATTAAGATCGACGAGAGTGCATTTGATGATGCAGATGCCATCGTTCTTCCAGGAGGACTTCCCGGTGTGGACAACCTTAAGGCATGTGCTAAACTTTCAGAGATCATAAAGAAAAATTATGAAGCCGGTAAATATATATGCGCTATCTGTGCGGCTCCAATGGTGCTTGGCGGACTTGGGCTCCTTAAGGGAAGAAAGGCCACATCATATCCCGGATGTGAGGCAGCTCTTGAGGGCGCCATACTTTCTGAAGACAGGGTATGCGTTGACGGCAATATCATCACATCAAGGGGAGTTGGAACGGCCATAGATTTTGCCAGCGAGATAATAAAGGTACTTGAAGGCAGCGAAAAAGCCGCTGAAGTAAGAAAGAACATACTGGCTGATTTATAAAACAAAGTATATAGGACTGTGCATATAAAGACCGGCAGGAAAAATGATAATCCGGCCGGTTTTAAATGCAGGGAGCCCTTTGGCTTAAAAAATCAAATATAAATATTGCTGAAAAGCGTTTCAAGGAGGCCTTTGTGGAGCTGGGTGACGCCCATATCCGCATAGGCCTTCAATACGATATCTATGTCAATATTATATATGTATGATATCTGCTCCGGTGAGTAGGAGTCTGTCAGGCCGCATTCGAGTTCGTGCCTGAAGGCTGTGGAAAGCTCGCCGGAGCCGTTTTTCATTATCAGCACAAGGGCAAAGGGTGTTATGCATACGATTCCAAGCTCAGCCGTTATCCTGTCGAATTCTTCGGAGGACATATCAAGTAAGGATAAAACGTCATTTTTAGAGTAGGGTGCAGGTTTTGTTTTTATAAATAGATCTATTTCCCTCAGTCTGGATAAAATATTAGTGCGGTAATGGGCAAGATAGGGCTCCCGCTGTTTTGAGGTGCTCATGATCGGGCCTCCTTGATAATTTATATGAAAAACTATATAATTTATTATAAGCAAATATAAATCGGAGTTCCATATGTAATATATGGTCTTTGAGCGGAAGGTGTTTGATTTGAACGCACTGGAGAAATATTTCAGATACAGACAGAGCCTTATCGACCAGTATAAAAAGGGAGATATGACAAAAAGGGAATATCTTCAGGCCAATTACGAGGCCGTCGTATATAACGATATAAAACCATTTAAACATATAGATACGGTATTAAAGGGACTTTTTAACTACCAGTATTATAATGCCAGGGCTAAGGAAAAAAAGCAGGCCAGCACCATAAAGGATCTGGACTATGATGAAAAGAAAGAATATATTGACAGCTGCAATTACTTCTACGGCAGGAAGGACAGAGCAACTTTGAAAGTTCTGGAACTGCTGGATTATAAGGGAGTAGAGGCATATTTTATAAAGGTCAGGTCAAAGGAGCTGAGAGGGAAGCTTTTTGAGATAATACTTACAGATTACAATATGATACTTCATTCCACAAACGAGCTTATATTAAAACGTCTTGTGGAGGAGGGCGTTTTCAGCGAGGGAAGCAGAAAATCCCTTATCGATGGATATATAAATCAGAGATACTGAAATATATTTAAATATATTTAAATGAACTCAAATAGACTTAAATATATTTAAACAGGCTTAGTATAACTGGATATGCCTTAAAACATCTGGGCACACCGGCTTAAAATGGCGGAAATAGGCTGGCCGGACAGATGATAAAGGTCTGGAAATGGGGGTCATATATGAAAATAGTGATTATACATGGACAAAGCCATGAGGGTTCCACCTGCCACATAGCCAGAGAGCTGGCGGGAAAGCTCAAGGGCAGTGTAAAGGAATTTTTTCTGCCCAGGGATTTTGACTGTATATGTACAGGCTGTACCGCCTGTTTTAAGAAGGATGAAAAACTTTGTCCCCATTATGAAAAACTGAAACCATTGACCGGGGCTGTGGACAAAGCTGATGTCATAATACTGGCAAGTCCGGTATATGTATACCATGTTACCGGAGCCATGAAAAACTTTCTGGATCATTATGGATACCGCTGGATGATACACCGTCCTGAAGAAAGCATGTTCAGGAAGCAGGCAGTATGCATTTCCACCGCCGCAGGAGGCGGAACAAAGAGTGCCTGTGCGGACATGGCTGACAGTATGTTTTTCTGGGGAGTGGGCAGAATATATAAAATAGGGATAAATGTGCGTTCCACATCGTGGCGGGATGTTAAGCCGGAAAAGAGGGCGCTCATTGACAGAAAAACATCCGAAGCGGCAGAAAAGATCAGGAGAAATTACGGAAGAGTGAAACCGAGCCTGAAAACGAGGCTGTTTTTTGAATTTGTCCGTAAACTGATAAAACGAGGCTGGACGGAGGAAGACAGAGTATACTGGCAGAAACAGGGCTGGATGGATAATAAAAGGCCATGGAAATGACAAAATGAGCATTTGGTCCTATTTCAGCCTGAAACACAGAAAATATGGATCGTGGCCTGTAAGGAGTGATTTCAATGCGCAGAGTGTATCATAACGGAACGATAATCACCATGGAGGATGAAATGTACGCGGATCATCTTCTGACGGAGGACGGTATAATAAAGGAAGCCGGCAGGGGTGAGATGCCAAAGGCCGATGAATATGTGGATCTGGAGGGAAAGACTCTCATGCCATCCTTCATAGACCCACACAGCCATATGTCATCTGTGGCATACTCATTTTTAAGGGTGCAGCTGGACGAGATCACATCCATTGGGGAGATAAAGGAAAAAATAAAGAGGTTTATAGTTGATGGAGGCCGTCAGAACCAGTGGATAACGGCCATGGGCTATGACAACAATATACTTGAGGATAATAGGCATATAACAGATAAGGATCTTGATGACATACCGGGAGGCTGTGCCATAGTTGTGGAGCATAAGTCAGGACATTCCGGTGTTTTCAATACGGAGGCGCAGAAAAGACTTGGAATAGCAGGGTCAAAGGACGGCCTTCTTGAGGAAGGACCATACCTTGACAGGCTCAAGGAAGTACCCATGGAGAGTGGAAGAGAGCTTCTTGAGGCATATAAAAAGGCCCAGGAAAAATATTTTTCCCATGGCATAACCACAGCTCAGGAAGGCTATGGCCTGGGAGTGCTGCTGCCGCTTTATAAGGAGATAGTGGATTCTGGCATACTGGATATCGACCTGACGGCATATCCAGATTTTGAAAGCATAGAAAAATGGTATTCAGCATTTCCAAAGAGCAGGGACAGATATGACAGGAATTTTAAGATAGGCGGCCTTAAAATAATGCTGGATGGCTCGCCCCAGGGAAAGACCGCATGGATAAGCGGAAAATATACCGACGGCACCTGCGGATACCCGGCAATGGAAAGGGAAGAAACTTATAAAAGGGTAAGCTGGGCGGCAGAAAATAACATTCAGGTCATTGCCCACTGCAACGGAGATATGGCCTGTGGACAGTTTATAGACGCCGTTGGAAAATATAAGAACAACAGGGCGGTAATGATACATGCGCAGCTTATAAGGAAAGACCAGCTGGATGATGTTAAGAAGTATGGAATAATACCATCATTTTTTGTGGCTCATGTATTCCACTGGGGAGATACGCATATAAAGAATTTGGGCATGGAGAGGGCGTCGGGAATATCCCCTGCTGCTTCGGCTCTTAAAAAGGGCATATTGTTTACATTCCATCAGGATGCGCCTGTCATTGAGCCGGATATGTTTGAGACAGTCTGGTGTGCGGCTGCGAGAAAGACGGAAAAGGGAGTGCTTCTTGGAGAGGACGAGAGGATAAGTGCTGCGGAGGCGCTCAAGGCTGTCACGGTCAACGCTGCCTATCAGTATTTTGAGGAAAACTCCAAGGGAAGTTTAAGAGAAGGAAAAAGGGAAAATCTCATAATAATAGATAAGGACCCCTTAAAGACAGATCTGGATGATATAAGGAACATAAAAGTTTTAAAGACCATAAAGGATGGAAAAACCGTATTTGAGGCGTAAGATATACATGGAAAATACGGCTGGAAAAAGACGGATAACTCTCCGTCTTTTTTTGTGGAAAACCATGGCGGTCCTTTTTGGCAGGGAGCTTTTGAGATAATGAAAAATATTTCCGCCTGAAGGAGAAAATACCTTATGACTGGCAGGGCCAATTGGCTTAAATATGGGCTTTTTGGCCATAAAACAGGTATTAAAACGATACTCCGGCATAAAAATGTAAAGTTCGTCCTTTCATAATGTAAAAACATTTGTTATCCGCTATAATATGTGGTAAAATACTATAATTAGTATAATAGAGACTAAGGAGAATATATATGAAACTTGGGTATCTCGGGCCGAAGGGAACATTTTCGGAGCAGGCGGCTCTGATGTATGCTGAAAGATGTGAAAACGGCTGTGAGTTTGAAATGTTTTTTAATATAACAGATGTTATATCCGCTGTGGGCGAGGGAGTTATCGACAGGGGCATAGTCCCCCTTGAAAATTCCATTGAGGGAACGGTCACAAGCACCATGGATACGCTCATATTCGATACGGAGCTTTTTATCCAGTATGATCTTATACTTAAGATAGACCAGAATCTGATGGCAAGACCGGGCACGGACATAAAAGACATCAAAAAGATAGTATCCCATCCGCAGGGGCTTGCCCAGTGCAGAAAATACATAAGGAGCATCGGTGTAAAGGAGACGTCAGATGTATCCTCGACGGCTGAAGCGGCGCATATAGTATCTGAAAGCAGTGAACCGCTGGCAGCCATAGCGCCAAGAAGGTCCGCTGAGGTATACGGCCTGGAGATAATAGGAAAGAATATACAGGATGACGATACCAATGCCACGAGATTTGTGGTCATATCCAAAAAGATGACTGACCTGAGAGCCGGAGTAAAGACGAGCATAGCATTTACCCTTGATGATGATAATTCTCCCGGAAGGCTTTATAAGGTCCTTGATATCCTTAATATTTACGAGATAAATATGATAAAGATCGAGTCGCGACCGGCCAAACATAAGCTGGGGACATATGTTTTTTATATCGATCTGGTGGCGGAAAACGAAGATGACTTGAAGGATGCTGTCAGGATGATAAAAAGAAAGGTAGCTTTCTTTAAATTCCTTGGCTCATATTCTACGATAGAGTGATAACGGCGGTGGTTATTATGGATGATTATAAAAATAAAATTTTAAAATATATTATCGCGGTTGTAATAGCTGGCATAGTTGGACTTGTGCTGCATAACATCATCGGAGTGCTCATAGTTACGGCTGTCAGCGTTATAGTTATTTTCATAAGCGGCATGGATGAGAAAAAGACCATTGAGGAGTATGTCCAGGAAGAACCTGATGACGAACCTGAGGTCATAGTCAAAAACGACATACCCGTACCCTATGCCATAGTTGACAGCGGATATGATATCATCGGATGCAATGAGGAATTCCTCCAGCTTATGGAACTGAATTGCTTCACTGATATAAACATAAAGAAAAGGATCCCTGATTATGACCAGCATCTCAATAACCAGATAGTGAAAATGGGAGATAAATTTTACAGGATATATTCTTCCCATGCGGAGCTTGCCGATGGAAGCATCGCCAATTCCCTTTGTTTTATGGACGTTACTGAGATAGAGAAATTAAAGGAAAATATAGAGAACGAAAAGACCGTTGTAGGCCTCATATATATCGATAACTATGATGAGGTCATTGAAAGTATAGACGATTCTGCCATACCCATGCTCACCGCCATCGTGGACAGGAAGCTTACTTCAATGATACATGAGGCCAGAGGAATACTTAAAAAGACTGAAAAGGACAGGTACTTCTTCTGCATCACAGCTGAAGCCCTTGCACAGATACAAAAAAACAAGTTTGAGATACTCAATGAAATAAGGATGATAAATGTAGGCGAACATATACCCGTAACACTGAGTATCGGCATAGGCATAGGAGAGGTCACCCTTGAGGCGGCCATGAAGAGCGCCAAGGCAGCCATCGATCTGGCTCTGGGCAGAGGAGGAGACCAGGCGCTTATCAAAAACGGAGACAAATATATATTCTACGGCGGAAAGAGCGGAGAAGTATCCCATAACGCCAGAATAAGAGCCAGAGTAAAGGCTGATGCCCTTTCAGAACTCATCGCAGAATCTGAGAGAGTATATGTAATGGGACATAAGATAGCCGATGCTGACTGTTTCGGAGCAGCCGTTGGAATATACAGGATATCCAAATGTCTGGGAAAACCCTGTTCCATAATACTGGACGGCATACCCGGCACCATAAAGAAAATAGCAGTAAAGTTTACCAGCAATCCTGATTATGACGAAATGATAACCGATTCTCAGGAAGCATGGCAGAACATAACCGAAAATACGCTGCTCATCATAGTTGATACCCATATCAACAGCAGGGTCGAATCCGTTGACGTGCTCAATAAGGCGTCTAAGGTAATAGTGTTCGACCATCATAGAAAGAGCACTGACTTTATAGAGAAGGCGGTAATGGTATACCATGAGCCCTATGCCTCATCTTCATGCGAGCTTGTAACAGAGATGATACAGTATATAGGCGAGAAGGTAAAACTCAAATCAGCTGAGGCTGACGCTCTTCTTGCGGGAATAACCGTTGATACACAGAACTTCAGCATGAAGACGGGAACGATAACCTTTGAAGCTGCTGCATTCCTGAAAAGATGCGGAGCTGACGGCATAAGGGTAAGAAAACTGCTTCAGGAGGATCTGAGCATATTCAAGGCAAAGGCCATGGCCGTTGCCAGCACGGAAATGATATATGACGGCATGTATATGGCCGTATGCCCGTCGGATTACGGAAACACATCAGTGACAGCGGCGCAGGCTGCAGATGATCTTCTGGATGTGGAAGGCATAAAGGCTTCGTTTGTAATATGTGAAGACGGAGACACGATATTTGTAAGCGCAAGAAGTCTCGGAGAGATAAATGTGCAGGTGATTTTGGAAAAGATAGGCGGCGGAGGACATCAGACCATAAGCGGAGCCCAGTTCAAGGGAAAGACCGTTGAGGAGGTCAAGGAGATAGTCAAGGAAGCCGTAAGACAGTATATGGAGGAGAGCAACTGATGAAACTTATATTACTTGAAGACGTAAAAGGCGTCGGAAAAAAAGGCGATATTGTAAATAAAAATGACGGATACGCATTAAATTTCCTTATACCTAAAAAGTTAGCCGTTGAGGCAACAAAGGCCAATATAAATGACCTTGAGCTCAAGAAAAAGGCAGATGCAAAAAGAAAACAGGAAGAACTTGATGAGGCTAAGAGACTTGGGGAAGAACTCAAGGACAAGGTAGTAAAGGTAAGCGTTAAAGCCGGAGAAAATGGGAAGGTATTCGGCTCAGTGACCAACAAGGAGATCGCAGCGGCTCTCCTTCAGCAGACTGGCATTGAGATAGACAAGAAAAAGATTACATTTGACGATCCCATCAAGATGGTCGGAAAAAGGATAGTTAAGGTAAAACTTCATCCTCAGGTGACAGTTGAGATGGCTGTTGAGATAGCAGGAGAATAAAGGGGAGCTAATTTGTGGAGCAGAACAATTCCATACAGAGAAAGATGCCTCATGACGCTGATGCGGAACAGGCGGTTTTAAGCTCCATACTGATGGATAAGGATGCCGCCGCGGAGGCGTTTGAGATCTTAAAGGCGGAGGATTTTTATTCTCCGGAAAACAAAGCGGTATTTCAGGCGGCTTTTCAGCTTTACACTAAGGGTGACCCCATAGACGTGGTAACGGTCAAAAACCAGCTGGAGGAAAACGGCGTATTCGCGGAGATAGGCGGAGTCGAGACACTGGCTAATATTGCCGGAGCCGTGGGAAGCTCGGTAAACGTAAAAAGCTACGCCAAAATAGTTGAGGAAAAATCCGTCCTCAGAAGGCTCATAAAGCTTTCGGGAGACATATCCGAGATAAGCTATAAAGCCGGGGACGATATTAATGTAATACTGGACAAGGCCGAAAAGGGAATATTCGATGTAATGCAGAACCGCAATACTGACAGTTTTTCCTCCATTATGGATGTGGCCTATGACACATTTTCAAACATAGAGAAGATATATAATTCTTCGGAAAAGATAACGGGTATATCCACGGGCTTTACGGATTTTGACTCAAAGACCGCTGGACTTCAGAAATCTGATCTGATACTCATAGCTGCCAGGCCTTCCATGGGAAAGACAGCCTTTGTGCTGAATGTAGCCCAGCATGCGGCTGTCAGGGAAAAGGTGCCGGTGGCCATATTTTCACTGGAAATGAGCAAGGAACAGCTGGTGAACCGTATGTTATGCGCCGAAGCCCTTGTGGATGCCCAGAAGGTCAGGACAGGAGAACTTACGGCCGATGACTGGAGCAAACTGGTGGAAGCCATGGGAGTCCTCAGCGAGGCGCCCATATACATAGATGATACCCCCGGAATAACTGCCATGGATATAAGGGCAAAGTGCAGAAGGCTCAAACTGGAAAAGGGCCTTGGACTGGTGGTCATCGACTATCTGCAGCTGATGAGCGGCAGCGGAAGGAGCGATTCCAGGCAGCAGGAGATCTCAGAGATATCCAGATCCTTAAAGGCCATAGCCAGGGAAATAGAGGCGCCTGTCATAGCCCTCTCGCAGCTTTCACGAGCATGTGAGGCCAGGAGCGACCATAGACCCATGCTTTCTGACCTGCGTGAGTCTGGAGCCATAGAGCAGGATGCGGACCTGGTAGCCTTTTTATACAGGGATGAGTATTACTTCCCTGAAAAAACAGAAAATAAGAACAAGGCTGAGCTTATAATCGCAAAACAGCGTAACGGCCCGACGGGAACGGTAAATCTGACCTGGCTGGGACAGTATACAAAATTTGCCAATATGGAGAACAAATACTGATGATATCAGGGTTTGGGGAACATATGCGGCATAGGATATGAGGCTGGCCGGAGACATATGATTAAGGTTTTTTTACAGAAGAATAAAAATTCGGTAAATATAAAATTTTATGTTGCTATTTTATATGTTTTGATATAGAATATAAACTGAACATTTTCAGAGGAGGTGTTTTTCCAATGGCATACCATATTGGTGATGAATGCATCGGTTGCGGAGCTTGCGCAGCTGACTGCCCTACATCTTGCATCGTTGATGCTGGCGGTGTCTTCAAAATCAATGAAGCAGACTGCATCGAGTGCGGCGCTTGCGCAGGAAACTGTCCTGTAGGAGCTCCTAAACTTGCTTAATTATAAGAAGATATGTAGGTCTACATAAGAAAGACTGCTGAGTTTACTCAGCAGTCTTTTTTTCATTTAGAGCTACTTGACATTTTCAAAATTGGTAATATTTGAGTAGTTAAAAGCTCGATTTTCTGAATAATGAAAGACGAAAAAAGCTAAATTTTGTGTAATAATCATATTAATTTTGCGGAAAAAGCTGTAAAAAGAAAAAATATGCGAATGAAATGTTACGGTTGCATAAAAAATAAAAAAAATTACATCAAAACTGCACAAAAGCCCCTAGGTAAAACTTACTGTTTTTCGAGAAAACGTAAAAAATACCTTGTCTTTTCTTTGTGGCTAAGATATACTAAAGCTGTAATTTACAGACAGCCAAGAAAAATTTTGACTGTCAAGATGAATTTTATTTAAGGGAGGAATTTCATTATGAAGAGAAAAAGAATTTTAGGACTGGCGCTTGCCGCTGTTATGGCCCTTGGCCTTGCTGCTTGCTCGTCCTCATCAAGCAGCGGAGAATCATCAGGCGGTGACGCCACGGGAGAACTTCCCACAGTCGGAGTACTTATTTACAAATATGACGATACATATATTTCAACTGTTCGTAATGCCATTGAAACAGCTCTTGAAGGAAAAGCTGAAATCATCATGCAGGACGGAAAAAACGATCAGGCTACACAGAACGACCAGCTTGACGTTATGATCGAAAAAGGTGTTGACGTTCTCTGCGTTAACATGGTAGACGCTAAAGCAGCTCAGGGTGTTGTAGACAAGGCTAAAGCAGCTGGAATCCCTACAATATTCTTCAACAGAGAGCCCGAGACAGAAGTTATCAAATCATATGATAAGGCTATCTTCATCGGAACAAACGCTGCTGACGCAGGTAAGATGCAGGGCGACATCATCAAAGAACTCTTTGATGCTCATCCCGAATATGATCTTAACGGAGACGGCGCTGTTCAGTATGTAATGTTCCAGGGCGAACCCGACAACCCTGAAGCTATCGCTCGTACACAGTATTCTGTAGAACAGGCTGAAGCTAACGGACTTACAATGGAACAGGTCGGCGAGATCCAGGTATGTAACTGGGACGGAGAACTTGCTCAGAGAGCAATGGAATCTCTCCTTGCAGCTAACGAAGGAAAGATCGAGCTTGTTATAGCTAACAACGACGGTATGGCTATCGGATGTATCGCTGCTCTTTCAAATGTTGGATACAACGTTGAAGGCGGAGACAAATTCATCCCCGTAATCGGTGTTGACGCTACAGACGCAGCTAAAGACGCTATCGCAAAGGGCACAATGAGCGCAACAGTCCTTCAGGACGGTGACGCTATGGGTAATGCCGTTGCTACAGCAGCTCTTAACGCAGCAGCAGGCGAAGATTTCCTCGCAGGCACAGATTATACACTTGATGATACAGGTGTAGCAGTTCGTATTCCTTACGCTCCTTATACAGCTGAATAATAGTTTATGGCTGTAAATTATTATTGATATTAGTGGCGCAGCGGATCTTTCCGCTGTGCCTTTAATAATAATGCTGGGGTGTTATACAATAGGATTCTTGTAATAAAAAGTTTAGGAAGTGTGGTGGTTTCGGTGGCAGGCAGCGAATATGTACTTGAAATGATAGACATCGAAAAACAGTTCCCCGGGGTAAAGGCGCTCGACCATGCGCAGCTCAAGTTAAGACCCGGCACGGTACACGCGCTTATGGGTGAAAACGGAGCTGGCAAGTCAACGCTTATGAAGTGTTTGTTCGGTGTATATAAAGAAGATGCCGGAAAAATTCTCATAGACGGAAAAGAGACTCATTTTGCCGGACCAAAGAATGCGCTTGACAATGGTGTAGCGATGGTACATCAGGAACTCAATCAGGTGCTTAAGCGCAGTGTAATGGAAAATATATGGCTTGGACGTTTTCCTAAGAAAATGGGTCTTGTAAGCCATCAGATGATGTATGAGAAAACAAAGGCTGTCTTTGATGAACTGGATATTCCGGTAGATCCAAAAACTATAATCGGTAATCTTTCAGTCAGCCAGAGACAGATGGTAGAGATCGCTAAAGCGGTCTCATATAACGCAAAAATACTGGTTCTTGATGAACCTACTTCATCTCTTACTGAAGAAGAGGTTGAGCACTTATTTAAGATTATGAATAAGCTTCGTGACAGAGGCGTAGCTCTTGTTTATATCAGTCATAAAATGGAAGAGATCCTTCGTATTTCAAACGAAGTTACAATAATGCGAGATGGAAAGTGGGTCGCAACCGAAGACGCTAAAGATCTTACGACAGATAAGATAATAAAGCTTATGGTAGGACGTGACCTTACCCACAGATTCCCTCCGAAGACCAATGTTCCGGGAGAAGTTATGCTTGAGGTCAAAAATCTGACTGGAAAATATATGCCTTCATGCATAGATGTCAGCTTTGAGCTCAGAAAGGGCGAGATACTTGGAATCGCGGGACTTGTTGGCAGCAGAAGAACAGAACTGCTGGAGACCATATTTGGAATATCTCACAGAGCCGGCGGAGAGGTAATACTTAACGGCAAACCGGTGGACAATAAGGACAGCCGTGTTGCCATTAAAAATGGTTTTGCCCTTCTTACGGAAGAAAGACGTGCCACAGGTATTTTCCCTGTGATGAACATTTCTTTCAACTCCATAATAGCCAATGTAAAATCCTATAAAAAACATCTCCTTCTTTCAAATAGGGATATGACAAAGGATACTGGCTGGGTAATAGACAGTATGCATGTAAAGACTCCTTCCCAGAGGACGCAGATACGTTCACTCTCAGGAGGAAACCAGCAGAAAGTCATCTTTGGAAGATGGCTCCTTACGGCACCCGATGTACTGCTCCTTGATGAGCCTACAAGAGGTATAGACGTAGGTGCAAAATATGAGATATACCAGCTTATAATCGACCTGGCCAACCAGGGCAAGGGAGTAATAATGGTATCCAGTGAGATGCCCGAGCTGCTTGGTATATGCAACAGGATAGCCGTTATGTCAAACGGACATCTTGCGGGCATACTTGATGGAGAAACTGCAACACAGGAAGATATCATGCGCCTTGCGGCCATGTATATTTAAGGAGGGTAATTTATGGCTTCAGCTGTTAAGGAAAAAAAGTCAGCAAGGGAACTGCTTCTTGACTATGCCCTTTACATAATACTTGTTATTATGATAATCGGAGTTATCATAGCGGACCCGACTTTTGTATCAATGAATAACTTTTGGAAAATTTTAGCCCAGGCATCCACCAGAGGAATAATGGCCCTTGGAGTTGCCGGACTTATCGTACTGGCAGGTACAGACCTTTCGGCAGGACGTATCCTTGGATGCGGTGCTGCCATTTCGGCATCACTTTTACAGAGTGTTACATATGCGTCAAGGATGTATCCTCAGATAACGGAACCTCTGCCGCTTTTCGTTCCGCTTATCATATCAATAGTCGTATGCGTAGCGTTCAGCCTTCTTAACGGCTTTGGTGTTGCAAAACTCCATATGCACGCATTCATCATATCACTGGGTACACAGCTCATAGCTTATGGTGCCCTCTGTCTCTACATAGACAGCCAGGAAGGCGGAGCACAGCCCCTTGCCACACTGGACCAGAATTATATCGACTTTGTAAACGGACATGTTGGACCCATACCCCATCTGGTAATATTCTTTGCTATAACAGCTGTTATCATGTGGATAGTATGGAATAAGACGACCCTTGGAAAAAATATGTTTGCCATCGGCGGAAATAAAGAAGCTGCTGCCGTATCAGGCGTTAACGTAACAAAGAGCATAATGCTCATTTATGTTGTAGCAGGTATCCTTTATGGTATTGCAGCATTCCTTGAGGCAGGACGTGTTCAGTCTGTTACGACTAATACAGGTCTTAACTATGAGCTTGACGCCATGAGCGGCTGCGTTATCGGCGGCGTATCCTTCAGCGGCGGCGTTGGAACCATCGGAGGTATAATAATCGGTATAATAACCCTTCAGGTTATAAACTACAGCCTTTACTATCTGCAGATAAATCCTTATCTCCAGTACATAATCAAAGGTGTGATAATCATACTTGCCGTTGCCATCGACGTTCGTAAGTATCTTGCTAAGAAGTAATAATTATAATAGAATATTCCCGTAAGAATATTCTTGATGAAATGATTTCCCTGTCGGAATATTCCTTATTCCGGCAGGGATTTTTTAAGGAGAAAGAAATGGAAGAAGACAGACTTGAAGAACTGCGTGCCAGAGAGGCTGAACTGGAAAAGAGAGAAAAGGAACTGGAGATAAAGGAAAAAAAGCTGAACACCGTTGACGAGAAGGTCATAGGTATGAAAGAGAGCATTTATTCCCACATCAATGTATCCGTAAAGACCATGGATAGAATAATAATCGTGCTGGTCGTAATACTGCTGGCCTGTATTATTTTCGGCATAGCTACAAGATAAGAAACTGGAGGAAATTATGTATACAGTAAGCGATAAAAGGCTAGGCGAGGTATACCCCGGATTTTCGGACAGGCCTGACTTTTACAGAAACAGGGTAAAGACGGTAAAAAAGGGCTACTATGACACATTTAAAAGGGAAGATCCGAGGATATTCACTGCCCCCGGAAGGACGGAAATAGGCGGAAACCATACTGACCATCAGCATGGCTGTGTCCTTGCGGCCGCTGTGGATCTGGATATACTGGCGGCGGCTGGAGTAAATGGCACAAACAGCATAAGGGTGCTGTCAGAGGGCTACGACATGATAGAGATAGATCTTTCATCGACGGAGCCGGTGGAAGAAGAAAAGAACACATCGGCCTCTCTCATAAGGGGAGTGGCGTCTAAAATAAAGGAAATGGGATATGATGTTCAGGGCTTTGATACATATATGATATCCAATGTGCTCAAGGGCAGCGGACTTTCTTCATCAGCGGCCTTTGAGGTGATGATAGGCACCATAATAAACGGACTTTTCTGCTTAGGAAAAATTGACCCGGTAAAAATAGCTGTGATCGGGCAGTATGCGGAAAATGTGTATTTTGGTAAGCCCAGCGGACTTATGGATCAGACGGCTTCGTCTGTCGGAGGGATAGTTTCCATTGATTTCAAGGATACCCAGGCGCCGGCCGTAAAAAAACTTGACTTTGATTTTGCCAAAACGGGATATTCCCTCTGCATAATAGATTCCGGAGCTGACCATGCCGACCTGACGGGAGAATACGCGGCTATACCTGCAGAAATGAAAAAAGCCGCAAATGCGGTGGGTAAGGAATTTCTCAGGGAAACATCTCTGGAGGAGATATTTGAAAATATATCAGAGGTAAGAAAGCAGGCCGGAGACAGAGGTGTTCTGAGGACCATACACTTCCTGAGGGATAACATAAGAGCCCAGAAGGAAGCTGAACTGCTTGAGAAGGGAGATTTCGACGGATTTTTAAATTTGATAAAGGAGTCGGGATATTCCAGCTTTATGTATCTTCAGAATGTGACGGTATGCGGAAGCAGTAAACATCAGGAAGTTGCCTATGCTCTTGCAATGTGTGATATACTGTTAGGAAGCAGAGGAGCATATCGAGTTCATGGCGGAGGATTCGCCGGAACGGTGCAGGCATTTGTGCCCAATGATATGCTTGGTATGTTTAAAGAAGGAATAGAAAAAACCGTTGGAAAAGGCAGCTGCCATGTACTTTCCATAAGGAATACAGGCGGAGCCGAATTGACAGAAAGAGAGTGATAGGAAATGACAGTTTTGGTTCTTGGAGGAGCCGGATATATAGGTTCTCATACGGTAAAGGCACTTTGTGATGAAGGTACAGATGTTGTTGTTGCTGACAGCCTCATAACAGGCCATAGACAGGCAGTGGACAGCAGGGCAAGATTTTATAAGGGAGACATAAAGGACATAGCTTTCCTTGATGATCTTTTCAGCCGTGAGAAAATAGACGCGGTAATACATTTTGCGGCATTTTCACTGGTAGGAGAGAGCGTTACAAATCCTCTGAAATATTATGACAATAACCTCTGCGGCACAAAGGTGCTTTTGGACAGTATGGTGGCAAACGGCGTTGATAAGATAGTATTTTCCTCAACGGCTGCCACATACGGAGAGCCTGAAAGGGTGCCCATAATGGAAACAGACAGGACAGAGCCCACCAATCCTTATGGTGAGACGAAACTTGCCATGGAGAAGATGTTCAAATGGACAGCTGCCGCCCATGGCCTCAGGTATGTATCTTTGAGATATTTCAATGCCTGCGGAGCCGATGAGAGCGGAAACATAGGAGAGGCCCATGACCCCGAAAGCCACCTTATCCCCCTCATACTTCAGGTGCCCAATGGAAAACGTGAACGTATAAGCATATTTGGAACAGACTACCCAACACCCGATGGAACATGCATAAGGGACTATATCCATGTAACGGACCTGGCAGATGCCCATATACTGGCGGTAAAATATCTCATGAACGGCGGAAAGAGTGACATATTCAACCTTGGAAACGGTGTTGGATTCTCCGTAAGAGAGGTCATTGAGACGGCAAGAAAGGTAACAGGACATCCAATTCCAGCTGAGGAGACACCTAGAAGAGCGGGAGACCCTGCCCAGCTCATAGCCTCCAGCGCAAGGGCCAAGGAAATACTCGGCTGGAAGCCCTGTCATGATTCACTGGAAGAGATAATAGCTTCGGCATGGAACTGGCATAAGAATCATCCCGAAGGATATAAAGAATAAGGGAGTTATATATATGAACGTAAATGAAGCTGTAAAGAGCCTGGCTCTTTACGGATTGAAAAACGAGCTGATATCTGGAGAAGATATGACCTTTGTCATAAACAGGATACTGGAAGCCGTGGGACTGGATTCCTATGAGGACTGCGAAGGCACCGGGGATGCGCCTCTGGAGGAGATACTGAAAACTCTCCTGGATGAGGCTGTATCCAGGAAAGTGATAGAGGACACCCAGACGGAAAGGGACCTGCTGGATACAAAGATCATGGGTGTTATGGTGCCATTCCCCAGGGATGTGATCAATAAGTTCTGGATCAAATATATGAGCAGCCCGAAGGAAGCCACAGACTGGTACTATAAATTTTCCCAGGACACGGACTACATAAGAAGATACCGTATAAAAAAGGATATGAAGTGGCAGACAGAGACGGAATACGGCACTCTGGATATAACCATAAACCTTTCCAAGCCGGAGAAGGATCCCAAAGCCATAGCTGCGGCAAAGAACGCTCCGCAGTCAGGATATCCCAAATGCCAGCTCTGTGCGGAAAATGAGGGATATGCGGGAAGGCTCAATCACCCGGCAAGGCAGAACCACAGGGTCATACCAATAAACATAGCTGACAGCCGATGGTTTTTCCAGTACAGCCCCTATGTGTATTATAATGAGCACTGCATCGCCTTTAACGGTGAGCATATACCAATGAAAATAGACAGGCAGGCCTTTAGGAAAATGTTTGATTTCATAAAGATATTCCCGCACTATTTCATTGGAAGCAATGCTGACCTGCCCATCGTTGGAGGATCTATCCTTGCCCATGACCATTTCCAGGGCGGAAACTATAAATTTGCCATGGAGAAGGCTCCGGTGGAAAAGAGGATAAAATTTGAAGGCTATGATGATATAGAGGCCGGCATAGTGAAGTGGCCCATGTCGGTCATAAGGATATGGGGAGAAAACAGCGACAGGCTGATAGAACTGGCTGATTTTATCCTTGGAAAATGGAGAGGCTATACCGATGAGAAGGCATTTATATTTGCTGAGACCCAGGGAGAGCCGCATAACACAATCACACCCATAGCAAGGATGAGGGACGGTCTCTTTGAGCTGGATCTGGTTTTGAGGAACAATATAACTACGGCAGAAAGACCCTTAGGAGTATATCACCCCAATCCTGAGCTGCATCATATCAAGAAGGAGAACATCGGACTTATTGAGGTAATGGGTCTGGCGGTACTTCCTTCGAGACTGAAAAAGGAACTTACGGAGCTGGAAACGGCCATAATTTCTGGAAAGGACCTGAGAGAAAACGAGCTTACAGCCAAGCATGCTGACTGGGCTGAAAAATTCCTGAAAAAATATGATGATGTAAATATGGGAAACATAGACGAGATCGTGAAGAAGGAGACCGGACTTATATTTCTTGAGGTATTGAAGGATGCCGGAGTATATAAGAGGGACGAAAACGGAGCGGAAGCGTTTATGAGATTTATCGGAGAGTGCGGCGGAAATGAAAACTGATATTAGACTGTTTGGTATATCCTCAGGCGGCGAGGAAGTATACGAATATATACTGGAAAATGACTGCGGGCTTAAGCTGTCGGTCATATCCTACGGCGCCGCCGTAAGGAGCATAGTGCTGCCCGACGGCAGGGATATAGTTCTGGGTTTTGACACCATAGAGGACTATGAAAGGCATGATAAATATATGGGAGCCGTTGTGGGAAGGTGTGCCAATAGGATAAGCGGCGGAAAATTCCAGCTTAACGGCAGGACATATACTCTTGCTGTAAATAATGGTCCAAATCATCTCCATGGAGGCATAAAGGGCTTTGACAAGAAAATATGGACAGGCGGATTTAAGGATAACTGCGTGGAATTTACCGCATTTTCCGCTGATATGGAAGAGGGCTATCCTGGCAGACTTAGTGTCAGGGTAAGGTACAGCCTCAGCGAGGACGGCTGTATAGAGATAGAGTATTTTGCCCTCAGTGATGAGGATACCGTTGTTAATCTCACGAACCATACATATTTCAATCTGGCTGGAGAGGGAAGTATTGATGAGCACCTGCTGATGATACCTTCTGACAGCTATACGGAGATAGATGAAAACGGCTGTTCCAGCGGGAAGGTATCATCCGTGGAGGGCACTCCGCTGGATTTCAGAAATAAAAAGAAGATAGGCAAAGATATTGATTCTGACTTTGAGCAGATGAGGTTTGCCTCAGGATATGACCATAACTATATACTTAAGTCAAAGCACAGTGATGGCCTGGTGAAAGCTGCCGAAGCTGAGTACAATGGAGTATCCCTTGAGGTCATTACAAACCAGCCTGGAGTACATTTTTATTCCGGCAACTTCCTTGACGGAGAGGTGAGAGGAAAGGGCGGCATTTCCTATGATAAAAGGAGTGGATTTGCCCTTGAGACCCAGGAATGGCCTGATGCCATAAACCATGAAAATTTCCCTTCGCCGGTTTTGAAAAAAGGTGAGGAATACAGAAGAAAGACTGTATGGAAAATAAGATTTTAATGAATAAAAAGCACGGATATGATGTCCGTGCTTTTGTGTTTCAAGGCTGCGGCATTTTGCCTCAGTGCTCATTTTAAGTTATTAAGATATCCCAGAGGATAAGCCTTATACAGCGGAGACTTTACCTGATATGCCAGGGGACGTGCCCGAGCAGCGGGCATCGCGCCGGAGGCATAAATATAAAAAGACCGTCCCGAATGGGACGGCCTTATTAATTTTTAGATTTAAAATATGTGGCAAAGTAAAATACTGCCGCAATCAGTACCATGGTAGCTCCCGCCGCCGTATCCGCGTAAAAGGATATGATAAGTCCGGCTATGCCGCAGAACATGGATATGATCGTGGAACATATAAGGTACTGCCTGGAATTTCTTGAAATATTCCTTGCCGCCGCAGCAGGGAGGATAAGCAGGGAATTTATGGTCAGTATTCCTATCTGCTTTATGGAGAGCATTACAGCCGCCGCCAGTATTATGACGAATATGCTTTCTGTCAGAGCGTTTTTAACTCCTCGGCTGGATGAGAGGGAGGGGTTGACGCTGAGGAGCAGCAGGTTGTTATATATAAAATACCATATTATATAAACGCATACCAAAACAACAGCAAGCACCTTTATATATGATGGTGACACGGTAAGTATGTCTCCTATGAGATAGGTGGAATATTTGGCGAATCCTCCGCTTTTGGAGAGGATAACGATGCCCAGGGCTATGGATACCGATGAAAATACACTTATTACCGTATCCGATGATGTTTTTGTACTGCTTTTTACCTTTCTTATGCCAAGACCGAAAAGTATTCCGAAAAACAGCATGCATATTATGGGATTTCCTACACCAAGTATTACCCCTATGGCTATGCCGGTGAGGGCGCTGTGGCCAAGGGCATCGGAAAAGAAGGCCATTTTGTTATTTACGGCCATGGTTCCAAGCATACCGAAAAGGGGAGTTACAAGGATAACCGCCAGCAGGGCGTTTTTCATAAAATCAAACTGCGCGAAACTGAAGGGCAGGATAGTCTCGATAACATTATATATCAAATTCATCGTTTCCCGCCTCCTTTAACGTATATCCGAATATATCCAGAAATGCCTTTGTTTTATATACCTCGTCGGGGGAGCCCTGGGCTATGACCGTCCTGTCCATGAGTACTATCCTGTCGGCATAGCTTTTTATAAGGCTCAGGTCGTGGGATACGAGAAGTATGGCCATATGATATTTATGTCTGAGCTCAGATACCTTTTTATAGAACATATCAAGTCCGTTTATATCCACTCCAGATACGGGCTCATCCAGTATGAGAAGGTCTGGCAGGGGGTCGATGGCCATGGCAAGGAGCACCCTTTGAAGTTCTCCGCCGGAAAGGTCGCCTATGGGCCTGTCGATTATATGGGATATGCTGAAGTCCTCCAGCCTTTCCAGTATTTTGGCGCGCATCTGTTTTTTATGTCCAAGCCATACGGGCCTTTTTGATACGGCCGCTGCCATAAAGTCCAGGACCGATACGGGGGAGCTTTTATCAAAGGCCAGCTGCTGAGGTACATAACCTGTTGTGAGCTTTTTTATTTTTCCGTCTTCGTGGTCCAGGTAGGTTATATTTCCTGTATGCGGGCGTTCTCCAAGGAGGGCCTTTATAAGGGTCGTCTTTCCTGATCCGTTTTTTCCTATCAAGGCCGTGAGCTCGCCGCAGTGAAACTCCATATTTACGTCATGTATTATGGGGTCATGTCCGTCATATACCGCCAGGTTTTCTATATTTACACGGCACAGGCCGCAGTTATTATGCACGCTCATTGATCTACACTTCCTTTTAATATGCGGGCGTTTTCGTTAAGGGCGTCAACATAGCTTTCCGGTGAAAAATCCCCGATGAGCACAGGGTCAAGAACTATTACCTTTGCGTCAGTTTCCCGGGCTATGGTGTCCGCTATGGCCTTTGAAGCATCGTCAGCCGCTATGAGAAGGGTTATGCCCTCATCCTTTATGGTGGTTATTATTTCCGCCAGTTCCCTCGCGGATGGTGTCTGGTTCTCGTCCATCTCCACGCATAGCCTTACATCAAATCCATAGGACAGATGAAGATAGGCAAAGGCTTCATTAAATATACATACCTTTGTACCGTTTCCATCAAAGGTATCTATGGTTTTTATGCTGTTTATGAAATTTTCGGTGTTTTCCTCAAATTCTCCGGCCTTGTCCGGGCAGGCCTCACTTAAGGCCTCACATATATTCTGAGCCTGTATGGCCGCGTTTTCGGGAAGTATCCAAAAATGGGAGTTTTCTTCATGGTCATGGCTGTCATCTTCTTCAGAACCTTCCTCAGAAGCTCCTTCTGTTTCTACGTGGCCGTGGCCGTCTTCCTCCAGAGAGGTGACTCCCTTAGATGTATCAACTATGGCAAGGTCAGGGAATAGCTCAAGGGCATTATCCAGAAAGCTTTCCATGCCTCCGCCGTTTATTATAAAAAGATCGGTGTTTTCCAGCTTTTTCATATCTCCCGTGGAAAGCTGGTAGTCGTGGAGGCAGCCTGTCTGGGGCTGGGCCATGTTTTCAAGGTCTATGCCTTCTGTATTTCCTATGACGTTTTCGGCAATTATATATATGGGATAAAATGACGCCGTAACATGGAGTTCATTGTCATCAGCCACATCGGCCTGTCCGCAGGAGGACAGACAGAGAAGTGAACTCATCACGGCGGCAAATAATAGCTTTTTCTTCATTATAAAGACCTCTGGTATACTTTTGTTCGTATAAATGCAAATGATTTGCGTTTGACAAGGGATATTATAAATGAAGTCCTGACTTTGTGTCAATGTTTTTATTGCGGAGTGTCTGTTTATGTGATATATTCATAAAATGTAAATTGAATATATTATATATAATGAAGTAAAGGAAGTGTTTTTATGAGATACAGATACGAAACAAAGGGAACATGTTCAAAGCTCATCGAATTTACCGTTGAGGACGGCATCGTAAAGGACGTTAAATATACAGGCGGCTGCAGTGGAAACCTTCAGGGCATAGCAAAACTCGTTGACGGCATGAAGGTGGAAGACGTTATCGAAAAGCTCAGAGGCATCGGCTGCGGAATGAAGGGCACCAGCTGTCCTGACCAGCTTTCAAGGGCTCTTACAGAGGTAGCTGCAAAGGAAAAATAATGTCATAACAGCGTTTGGGCCGTATATGCTTAAAGCTATAAAAATATGATCAAAATTGTTGACAAAGCACCTTGTCTGTGCTACCATCGATATGATTGGCATAGGTATGCTTTATTTAGTGTGCCTTTTTGCCGGCTAATTTAATAACAGGAGGTGGAAGTTGTGAGAACAAGAATTACCTTAGCATGTACAGAATGCAAACAGAGAAACTACAGTACTACAAAGGACAAGAAAACTCAGCCCGATAGAATCGAAATGAAGAAGTACTGCAAATTCTGCAAAACACACACACTCCATAAAGAAACAAAATAAGATCCGAAGGGAGTGAAACCGATGGAAGAACTTAAAAACACAAACCCAAATGAAAAAAACGAAGTAAAAAAAGAGTCTTCTAAGAAAGCTAAACCCGCAAAGGAAAAGAAGGGACTTTCTGCAAAACTTGCTGACTGTAAGGCAGAGGCTAAAAAGATCATTTGGCCTAACCGTGAGACAGTAAGAAAGAACACTATAACAGTTATCTGCACATCATTGATAATCGGTGTTATTATTTTCGGAATGGATACTGTATATACGACAGTTATGAACTTAGTTATTGGCCTTATGGCTTGATTGAAGAAGGATGATTGCTATGTCAGAAGAAATGAATAAATCAGCGGAATCTGAAAGCAGATGGTATGTTGTCCATACCTATTCCGGTTATGAAAATAAGGTAAAAGCCAATATAGAAAAGATCGTTGAAAACCGCGGTATGCAGGATCAGATCCATGAAGTAAGCGTTCCGGTACAGGAAGTAGTCGAGGTCAAAAACGGACAGAAAAAAACTGTTCAGAGAAAGATTTTCCCCGGTTATGTCCTTATCAAGATGTTTATGAATGAGGATACCTGGTATGTCGTAAGAAATACAAGGGGCGTTACAAGTTTTGTAGGCCCTGAGAGCAAACCCGTTCCCCTTACTCCTGAGGAAGTAAGGATGATGGGTATCGAAACGGTTTCTGAGAACTTTGATATGGAAGTTGGAGACACTGTAAAGGTAGCCTTTGGAGCCTTTGCTGACTCCGTCGGAAAGATCAAAGAGATCAACGATCAGAAAAAGACGGCTACAGTCATTCTTTCGATATTCGGACGTGAGACACCCGTCGAGTTCGAGTATAATCAGATTATCAAGATATAATTCGTTCGTTTTTTAATGCGCGCCGGGAAATAACGGTCCTTACGCGCGTGGGAGGGTGTATGAACCCCGTTAATTACCACATTTATAGGAGGTGCCGAAATGGCAAAGAAAGTAACAGGTTATATTAAATTACAGATTCCGGCAGCCAAGGCTACGCCGGCTCCCCCGGTTGGCCCCGCTCTTGGTCAGCACGGTGTAAACATCATGGGATTCTGCAAGGAATTCAATGAAAAAACAGCTTCACAGGCAGGTCTTATCATCCCTGTAGTTATCACTGTATATCAGGACAGAAGCTTTACATTTATCACAAAGACTCCCCCTGCAGCAGTTCTTCTTAAGAAGGCTTGCAAGATCGAGTCTGGTTCAGGTGTACCCAACAAAACAAAAGTAGCTAAGATTTCCAAAGAAGAAGTTATGAAAATCGCGGAAATGAAAATGCCCGATCTTAACGCTGCTAACCTTGATTCCGCTTACAGCATGATCTGCGGTACAGCAAGAAGCATGGGTATCGTCGTAGAGGAATAAGGAGGGTACAGTAATGAAAAGAGGAAAGAAATATACAGAAAAAGCGAAACTCGTAGAAAGAGCTGCGCTTTATGATACAGAAGAAGCAATCAAGCTTGTACAGGAAACATCAGTTGCTAAGTTTGATGAGACAGTTGAAGCACATATTCGTTTGGGCGTTGACAGCAGACATGCTGATCAGCAGGTTCGTGGAGCAGTTGTTCTTCCCCACGGTACTGGTAAAACAGTTCGTGTTTTAGTATTTGCTAAAGGTGATAAAGCTGATGAAGCTTTAGCAGCCGGAGCTGATTTTGTCGGCGCAGAAGATCTTATCCCTAAGATCCAGGGTGAGAACTGGTTCGGTTTCGACGTTGCAGTTGCTACACCTGATATGATGGGCGTTGTTGGTCGTCTTGGCCGTGTACTTGGACCTAAAGGATTAATGCCTAACCCTAAGGCTGGTACAGTTACAATGGACGTTACAAAGGCTATCAAAGATATCAAAGCTGGTAAGATCGAATACCGTCTTGACAAAACAAACATTATCCATGTTCCGGTAGGAAAAGTTTCATTTGGTACTGAAAAGTTACTCGAAAACTTCCAGACTCTTATGAGTGCTATTATCAAGGCAAAACCGGCAACAGCAAAGGGCCAGTACCTCAAGAGTGTTGTTATCTCTTCAACAATGGGCCCTGGAATCAAAGTAAACCCTGCAAAACTTTCTGAGTAATAGTTGACACAGGATGAATTTTGATATATAATCAAACAGTTGAATATTGCCGCAGACAGCAGGTGCGAAAGCGTAAAGGACATTGTCCTGCCAGCCGAGGAGACTTATATCAAGAGAACTTGAGCCCCTTGTCTGTGTGACATAGGGGCTTTTCTTATATGAGACCTGCCATTGTTAACGCAATGGGCAAAATGGCAATTTAATAATTTTCCTATTCAAGGAGGTGTTAAAATGGCAAAGGTTGAAGCAAAACAGGCCGTTGTTAACGAAATTAAAGAAAAACTTGACAAGGCTGTATCAATTGTACTTGTAGATGCTAGAGGTCTTACTGTAGCTGAGGATACAGGCTTAAGAAAACAGCTCAGAGAAGCAGGTGTTGATTACAAAGTTTACAAAAACACAATGATCAACTTCGCAGTAAAAGGTACTCAGTTTGAAGGCGTTAGCCAGTATCTTGAAGGACCTACAGCAGTTGTTTTCGCATACGATGAAGCTACAAAGGGAGCAAGCATCGTAAAGAAAGTATCAGAAACATCAAAGAATCTTGAATTCAAAGCCGGCGTTGTTGAAGGTATCGTATACGACGCAGAAGGAATCAAAGCTATCGCTGATATCCCTTCAAGAGAAGTCCTTATTTCCAAGTTACTTGGCAGCTTCCAGAGCCCCATTTCTTCTTTCGCAAGAGTTATTTCTCAGGTTGCAGAAAAGAAGGGCGAAGGCGCAGAAGCAGCAGCTGAATAAGAATTTTACACATCGTTTTAATAATATCGGAGGTGCTATAAAATGGCAAAATTAACAATCGAAGAAATCCTTGCAGCTATTGATGAACTTACAGTTATCGAACTTAACGACCTCGTTAAGGCAGCAGAAGAAAAATATGGCGTATCAGCAGCAGCTGGTGTTGCAGTAGTAGCAGCTGGCCCTGCAGCAGGCGCAGCAGAAGAAAAGACAGAGTTCAACGTTGAACTTACAGAAGTTGGCGCTGAAAAGATCAAAGTTATCAAGGTTGTTAGAGAAGTAACAGGTCTTGGTCTTAAAGAAGCTAAAGAGCTCGTAGACGGCGCTCCCAAGGTTCTTAAGGAAGGCGTATCAAAAGAAGACGCTGAAGCTATGAAGACAAAACTTGAAGAAGTTGGCGCTAAGGTTACACTTAAGTAATTACTTCTTAAATCTAAAATATAAAGAGACCCATCAGGGTCTCTTTTTTTATTTCTTTTCGAGTATAACGGTCTTTAATATAAGTAACTGCTGAAAAAAGTTGATGTTTATGGAAAAATAAGGTATAATGTAGCTTGATAACAGATGTACGCAGATATCCTGGAGGCTGATGAAAATGCATATAAAATACAGAAATATGGGAAATTTAAAAAGGACAGGAACAGTTTTTGCCCTTGTGCTGCTGCTTTCGGTAAATGCCTTTGGGGCCGATGGCGGAGTAAAGCTGAACGGAAGGACAATAACATCCAAGACCATCAATGATAATGGAAGGATACTTGTGCCCTTCAGAGATATTTTTGAGGCGATTGGATTCAGCGTGGAATGGGATAACGGCAGGATACTTGCTGAAAATAAGGAAATGTCCATGGAGCTTCAGGCAGGTTCCGACATTATCATAACTTCAGATAAAAACATGAACAGCCGTACATTCGAGTGCGGGACCGATGTAAAAATAATCGATGACAGAGCCTATGTTCCATTGAGGGCCGTGGCAGAGGGAACGGGATTTGAAGTCGAGTGGGACGACAGCAGTAAGACTGTTGATATTTATGGCAGTACTGATATACCGGAAATTAATCAGAATGAAACAGAAGTGATGCTTGACTATCCTGTGTCCTACTCCTTTGAGGATAAGGACTTAAAATATATAGAAAACTTTATAATAAAAAATATCGATGATAAATTTGATGTTAAAAACTTTGATATAAAGGAAAACTCACTGACAGAGGTAAATGGCAGGGTGGTCTTTGGAGTGCTTTCGCTGAACTATGTTAAAAACGGATTCGTTACGGACTGGGGTTATGACTTTTATGTACAAAATGGGCTGGCATCTAAGCTGGTCATCATGGGAGACCCGGTAGATCCTGATATTACAGAAGTTCCAGATATGGAAGAGTATACGGATAGTGAGCTTAAAGACATGGCCATGAGTGAGATCGAACTCCAGAAAAATGAGGAGATAACGGAACAGAGAGTTTTGCGCAGATATAGGGATGGAAAGTATATTTGTGCGGTAGTTACCGAGATAACCAATAAATCATCTGGTATCAGCAGGGGAGAATATTTCGAGCTGGTGCTGTGAAAAAGGACGGAAAGCAGTATGCTTTCCGCTTTTTTATATGCCCCAATATTTATAAAGCCATGGTTTTCTGAATATAAATAATGACGGCAGAGACAATAAATAAGAATGGATATTTGTTATTAATTTATATCTGTATAGGAAAGACAAATGTTTCTTATGGTTGGAATTTTGTTGGATTTATATAGTATTTTGAACTATGTTAACCTAAAATTAAGTATTTTTAAAGATATATAAAATATTTTAAGGGATTAAAAAAATAGTTTGATGATGTTTGTTTGTTTTTTATCATTATGATACAAAAATGTTAGTGCAAAGTACGGTCAGAGCGATTTAGAATTAACTTGACGAAACGAGCCGCAGATTGCTATAATTACAAAAAGTTGAAATTGTATATGACATTCAGAGCATGAGATTTTAGTGTCACGCTTTGAATGGCGTATATAAGAAAAGACTTAAATATGTTTCGCATGGCTTAAGGAAGCCATGTTTTTTCTTTAGGAACGCCGGAAAACACATTATTATTACTAAATTTTTAAGGAGGCTTTTTTCAATGGAAAGAGTTTATAATTTTTCTGCAGGACCGTCAATGTTACCCCTTGAAGTACTTGAGCAAGTACAGAGAGAGCTTGTCTGTTACGGCGATACAGGCATGTCGGTAATGGAGATGAGTCATCGATCTAAGCCTTTCGAGAAAATAATCCAGGGCGCTGAAGCAACACTCCGTGAACTTATGCACATACCTGATAACTATAAGGTACTCTTTTTACAGGGCGGCGGCTCAACACAGTTTGCCATGATCCCCTTAAACCTTATGAACAAGAACAACAAATGTGATATCGTGCTTACAGGACAGTGGGCAAAGAAAGCAAAATCAGAGGCTGAGCGTTACGGAAAAGTTAATGTCGTAGCATCTTCAGAAGATAAGACATTCAGCTACATCCCTGAACTTGACAAGAGCAAATTCGATCCCGAAGCGGATTATTTCTATATTACATACAACAACACAATCTACGGCACAAGATACACAGAACTTCCTGACACAGGAAATGTTCCCCTTGTAACAGATATTTCTTCAATCATTCTTTCAGAAGAGATAGATGTAACAAAGTTTGGTCTTCTTTTTGCCGGAGCACAGAAGAACGTAGGACCTGCTGGTGTTACAGTAGTAATCGTTCGTGACGACCTTATTGGAAACGCCATGGACATCACACCTACAATGCTCAACTACAAGACACATGCCGACAATGATTCACTCTACAACACACCTCCCACATTTGCTATTTATGTGGCTGGACTTGTATTCGAGTGGGTAAAGAACAAAGGCGGCGTAAAGGCTATGCAGGAGATCAACGAAAAGAAAGCATCTATCCTTTACAACTACCTTGATGAAAGTGATTTCTTCAAAGGAACAGTTGTACCTAAGGACCGTTCACTTATGAACGCACCTTTCATCCTTCCCACAGAAGAACTTAACGCTAAGTTCATCAAGGAAGCAACAGCTGCAGGTTTTGTAAACATCAAAGGACACAGAACAGTAGGCGGTATGAGAGCAAGTATGTACAATGCTATGCCCATCGAAGGTGTACAGAAACTCGTTGAATTCATGAAGAAATTTGAGATGGAAAATAAATAATTCGGAGGTTGTTTTGTATGTATAATATATTAACACTTAATTCGATTTCGGAAGTTGGTTTAAGCAAACTTAACCCTAAAAAATATGTGATCGGCAATGATATAAAAGATCCCGAAGGAATCATATTAAGAAGCTTCGACATGCATGAAATGGAGCTTCCCGAAACTCTTGCAGCTGTAGCAAGAGCCGGCGCCGGCACAAATAATATCCCCATAGATAAATGCTCAGAAAAGGGTATCGTTGTATTCAACACACCCGGAGCAAATGCAAATGCCGTTAAGGAGCTTGTACTTACAGGTATCTTCCTTACATCAAGAAAGATCGTAGAAGGTATCGAATGGGCTAAGGCACTTAAGGGCAAAGACAATGTGGACAAACTTGTTGAAAAAGGCAAGGGACAGTTCACAGGTCCTGAGATCATGGGCAAAAAACTTGGTGTCATCGGTCTTGGAGCCATTGGTGTACTTGTTGCAAACGCAGCCATCAGCCTTGGCATGGAAGTTTACGGATATGATCCTTTCCTTTCAGTTGACGCTGCATGGAGCCTTTCAAGCAAGGTAAAAAGAGCAGGCACAAGGGAAGAACTTGTAGCTGCCTGCGACTATATAACGATCCATGTTCCCCTTAATGACAACACAAGAGGAATGTATAATAAAGAACTTTTCGATATCACAAAACCCGGCGCAAGACTTCTTAACTTTGCAAGGGGCGGTATCGTTGATACAGCAGCTTTAAAAGAAGCCCTTGAAAAGGGAATCATCACAGAATACATAACAGACTTCCCCGATGCAGAAGTTATCCAGCTTGACAACGTAATCTGCATCCCTCATCTTGGAGCTTCAACACCTGAGAGTGAGGAAAACTGCGCAGAGATGGCAGCTCTTGAGCTTAAGCAGTATCTTGAATACGGCAACATCAAAAACTCAGTAAACTATCCCGCATGCAGCATCCCTTACACAGGAAAAGCAAGACTTGCCATCCTCCACAGAAATGTAAAAGGTATGGTAGGTGCCGTTGCAAATGCGATTTCAGATGAAGGACTTAACATCGATAACATGGTAAACAACAATAAAGGTGAGTATGCTTACACACTTATCGACCTTGATACATTCAACGGAAAACAGAATGATATCGCTGAGAAGCTTGCAAAGGTAGACGGTATACTTAAAGTAAGAATAGTCAAAGAAGCTTAAGAGAGGGCTGATAATATGGCTGTAATAAGAAAATTCAAGGCTATCAGGCCTACACCTGAGATGGCTGAAAGGGTTGCAGCTCTGCCCTATGATGTTGTTAACAGCGAAGAGGCAGCTGAAATGGTCATCGGTAATCCATACTCATTTCTCCATGTCGATAAGGCTGAAATAGACCTTCCCGCAGGAACTGATATATATTCTCCTGAAGTTTATGAGAAGGCCAAATCAAATCTTGAAAAAATGATAACTGACGGTGTTCTTGTACAGGATGAGAAACCCATGCTTTATGTATATGAGCTGACCATGGACGGCAGGAGCCAGACAGGACTTGTTGCCTGCACATCCATAGATGAGTATATGCAGGGGATAATAAAGAAGCATGAGCTCACCAGAGAGGACAAGGAGCAGGACAGGATACGCCATGTGGACACATGTAATGCCAACACAGGCCCCATTTTCCTTGCCTACAGGACCGTTGATGAAATATCAAAAATAGTTGATGACGTTAAAAAGAACGCTCCCGTTTATGATTTTACAGCGGAGGACGGCATCAAACATAGAGCCTGGGTAATAGAGGATGATAAGACAGCGGATAAGCTGGTGGAGCTCTTTAAAAATGTTCCCAGCCTTTATATAGCTGACGGCCACCATAGGAACGCATCAGCAGCAAAGGTCGGCTTAAAGCGCAGAGAAGAAAATCCTGATTATACAGGTGATGAGGAGTTCAATTATTATCTTGCGGTAATATTCCCTTCAGACCAGCTCAAGATCCTGGACTACAATAGAGTCGTTAAGGACCTGAATGGACTTACGGAAGAAGAATTCCTCAAAAAACTTTCCGAGAAATTTGACGTTGTCGAAACAGCCGGCAGGGCAAAACCTGAAAAAGCATGTGATTTCGGAATGTATATGGACGGAAAATGGTATATGCTCACGGCAAAGGACGAAATAAAGTCAAATGATGCCGTTAGAGGCCTTGATGTATCCATACTTCAGGATAATGTTCTCATACCTATCCTTGGCATTGGAGATATAAGGACTGATAAGAGGATCGACTTTGTCGGAGGAATAAGAGGACTTGGCGAACTGGAAAAACGTGTTGACAGCGGTGAGATGAAGGTGGCTTTTGCCATGTATCCCACATCCATCGAGCAGCTTATGACCATTGCCGATGAAAATAAAATAATGCCGCCTAAATCAACATGGTTCGAGCCTAAATTAAGAAGCGGACTCTTTATTCATTCTTTAGAGTAAAAATAGAGATTAATACAAATAATAGTGATGTGCCAAAGGCACATCACTTTTTTGTTTTGAAAATGAGGTCATTTTCTGACATGTATCGCTGAAGTTTTCATAAACAATGGGGTTTTTGAAAGTAAGCCGCCGGGTGTGCCTTAAGGTGCGTTACTTTTTATTGGGAGGCGTTTTAGATGAACAGATTCGTTGACGGTATGATCATCGGAGGCATGGCCGCAGCTGCCGGAGCATATCTTATGGTAAAAAATAAGGATAAGGGCCGTAAGCTTATGCAGGGCGGAAAGGAAGTCCTCAACAAGGCTGAGGACTATATCGATATGGCCGAAAAGAAAATGTTCTGATAATGTACAGAACGAACGGACGCCCAGGCGTCCGTTTTTAATTATACAGGCCTCGGAAAATTGGAATATAATTGGCATATATCTCGTGTAAACTGCCGTTTTGCCTTTACTTTTTGGGCCGCAGCGGTTAATATAATAAGGACGGATGATAAAATTATTTGGAGGTAACAAAATGGAAGTTAGAACAAGATTTGCGCCCAGTCCCACAGGTTATATGCACATAGGAAACTTAAGGACAGCGCTGTATGAATATCTTATAGCTAAATCAAAGGGCGGAAAGTTTATTCTCAGGATAGAGGATACTGACCAGGAAAGAAAGGTAGAAGGTTCAGTAGACGTTATATATAAGACCCTTGAGATGACAGGCCTTAAACATGACGAAGGCCCCGATGTAGGAGGAGACTATGGCCCCTACGTCCAGAGCGAAAGAATGGGTATGTATATGAAATATGCCCTTGAACTGGTGGAAAAGGGAAAGGCATACTACTGCTTCTGTACAAAGGAAAGACTTGACTCCCTTAAGGAAAATAATGAGCATGGCGATGCCTTTGCCAGATATGACAGACACTGCCTCAATCTTCCCAAGGAAGAAATAGAGAAAAACCTGGCTGAAGGAAAACCCTTCGTTATCCGCCAGCTTATGCCCAGGGAAGGAACTACCACATTCAATGACGTGGTTTACGGCACCATAACCGTGGATAACAGCGAGCTGGATGACCAGATACTTATAAAATCAGACGGTTTCCCCACATATAACTTTGCCAATGTCATCGATGACCATACCATGAACATAACCCATGTCGTAAGGGGAAGCGAGTATCTTTCATCCACACCTAAATACAACCTTCTTTATGATGCCTTTGGATGGGACGCTCCGGAATATATCCATCTTCCTCCAGTAATGAGGGATGCTCAGCATAAACTTTCAAAGCGCCATGGAGATAAATCCTTTGAGGATCTTGTAAATGAAGGATACCTTGTGGATGCCATCGTAAATTATATAGCACTCCTTGGATGGAGCCCTTCTGATAATCAGGAGATATTCACCATGGACGAGCTTATCCAGAAATTCGATGTTTCAGGCATAAGCAAGTCACCTTCAATATTCGACATCAAGAAACTCACATGGATGAACGGCGAATATATGAAGGCCATGGATTTCGATAAATACTGGAAACTGGCTGAACCCAGATTAAAGGACGCCATAAAGACAGAGGGCATAGACCTTAAATTTGTGGGCGAGCTCCTTAAGACAAGACTTGAGACACTCAATGATATACCTTCCATGGTAGATTTCATCGACAATCTTCCCGAGTACTCAGCGGAGCTTTATATCCATAAAAAGATGAAGACAACGGAAGAAATATCCCTTGACAGCCTTAAGGCAGTGCTTCCCGTACTTGAGGAGCAGCAGGAATGGACAAACGACAGTCTTTATGAGAGACTTATGGCTCTGGCAAAGGAGAAGGGACTTAAAAACGGACAGATACTCTGGCCCGTAAGAACAGCCCTTTCAGGAAAGCCTTCTTCACCGGGAGGAGCTACGGAGCTCGCGGTCATCCTTGGAAAGGACGAGACCATAGCAAGGATCAAAAAGGGAATAGAACTTCTTGAAAATAAACTTCAGTAAAAATATATGAAATATAGAAATGAAAGGCGGGATAATATGAAGGCGGAAAACAAAGACCGTTCCAGGCTCATAGCGGCTGCCATGCAGAAAATACCCTGTGACCTGACGGTGAAAAACATAAGACTGGTAAATGTGTTTACCGGGGAGATATATCCCGCTGAAGTGGACGTGCTGGACGGCATCATCGTAAGGGTCAGGGAGAACGGTGAAAAGACCTGCCTTGAGAGCGCCATGACCTATGACGGCGGCGGAAAATTCCTCATCCCGGGATATATAGATACCCATATCCATGTGGAGTCGTCCATGATGATACCTGAAAACTTCGGCAGAGCTGTTGTTTTATGGGGCACGACCACTATATGCACCGACCCCCATGAGATAGCCAATGTAATGGGCATAGACGGCATCAGATTCATGCTGGAAAACGGCAGAAAAACAGCTATCAGGCAGTATGTGCTGGCACCTTCCTGTGTTCCTGCCGTCCCTGGACTTGAAAGTTCCGGAGCGGAATTTACATATAAAGAGATAAAAGAAATACTGGATATGGAAGATGTGGTCGGTATAGCCGAGATAATGGACTTCGTAGGTGTTTATAACGACACCGAGAGGATGCATAAAATAATCGACGAGGGCATCAAAAAGGACGTTTTTCTTCAGGGACATGCTCCCAGGGTCAGCGGAAAGGAACTGGCGGCTTATGTTATCGGAGGCCCCAGGTCAGACCATGAGGGCAGTGAAGCCTCGGAAATAAGGGAAAAGCTCAGAAATGGAATGCACGTCAATCTCCGTTCCAGCTCCATAATAGATGACCTTCAGGGACAGGTGGACGGCATCAGCGGCCAGAAGTGGCATGATAATGTATCCATATGTTCCGACGATATACATGCCAAGGACCTGCTCACTTCCGGAAACATCAATTCCGTCATAAGGAAACTGGTGAAAAAGGGAGCAGATCCCGTGGAAGCCATAAAGATGGGCACTTTGAACGCTGCCAGGGAATATAAATTCGACGATCTGGGAGCCATTGCCCCTGGATATGCCGCTGATATGCAGATAGTGGAAAGCCTGGACGGGGAAAAGCCCGCAGCCGTATTCATCGGAGGAAGGCTTGTTGCTGAAAACGGAAAATACGTTGCTGAGGACGACACTTCGCACGTGGGAGAGCCTAAAAATACCGTTGATCTGCCCCAGATAAATTCTCCAGAGGACTTTATATTAAGGGCGCCGGAAAACAGCGGCGATAAAGTAAAAATGACTATCCTCACAAGGGAGGGCGGAAACTCAGCCATAAAACATGGAAAGACAATGGAGCTTCCCGTAAAGGATGGCAGGGTATCCATCGAAGGAGAGGATGGACTGCAGTTCGTATGTGTTGCCAACAGGTATGGTTCCGGGGATAAGAATATAGCGGTAATGGACTGCTTTGACCTGAAATATGGAGCCATGGCCACCACCATTTCCCATGACAGCCATAATTTCACTGTGTTTTACAGGGATATAGAAAGCGCATGGGCCTGTGCCGAGCATATGAAAAAAAGCGGCGGAGGGATGTGTGCTGCAAAGGATGGAAAGATAATAGGTGCACTGGATCTTCCTGTGGCAGGGCTTATGAGCCTTAAAAACTGTGAGGAGCTCAGTTTAGATATAGAAAAAATGGAAAACATATTAAAGGATATGTGCGGTGATGATTTTTCACTGTTGATGCTCGTGGTATTTTCGCTTCCGGTGCTTCCGGGGCTTACTCTTACGGATAAGGGCATGATAGATGGACTCACCCAGTCTTTTGTGGATATGTTCTGAGAAATACGGCGTTTACTACCGCTTCAAACGGGTATCTAAACGCCGTTTTATTACTTTTATCTTAAATAGTTTTCGTGATGTTGACATAAAAGGCAATGGATTGTAAAATAAGAAGATAAAATGAATTATAGTGGATCATTATGTAAATGAGCAGATGTTGACACAGATATATAACCGGAGGGATAATAAAAACATGGACGATAACATGAATAACAAAGAAAATGAGAATGAGAACGAAAATACTGAAAATACTGAAAATACTGAAAGTACTTTCGGCTCAAGTGAATACTATAAGAAGCTCTACAATGATTTCCCCGAAGATGTTGCTGAGATGCTCATAGGCACACATCCCCTTATGAAAAAGGAAGTCAGCGAAGAACTTACACACAGTATCAAGATCAAATCAGCCAGGGAGAAAAACCGCAGGGCTGTAAGTGATGCGCCTGAAAACGTGGAAGAGACAGCAGAAAACAAACCTGCTGAAAATGAGGCTGAGCCCGTATCAGCTTCAAAGGATCCCGTTGAAAAGACAGCTGAGCCCGAGGAAGAACCTGAGCTTGACAACTATGTTGGAGATATCACAAACTTCACAAAGGGTCTTGTGACACCTTCATCAAAGAGACAGAGAGCAGAAAGCGCTCCCGTCAAGGAAGAAAAGGAAGAGGCTCCTAAGAGCGAGGATGACATCACAGCTGAGAAGGTAGCAAGGATGCTCGGCGGAGTAGATGTTGAGCCCGTAGATGAGGATGAGCTCGATGACTTCCAGGAGGACGACTACGAAGAAAGACCTAAGAAAAAGGTAAAGAAAGAGGCTAAGAAAGAAGAAAGGATTCCCAGAAGAAAGAAACAGCATAAACCTCTGGATGAAAAGGACCTTGAACTTTCAAATATCGATAAGCAGGCAAGCCTCAATGAGCTTTTCAGGGAAGATGACGATTACTATGAGGAGAAACATTCAGGAAACAGCGTAGCTAGGATAGTTATTGTTATAGTTGCCATCGTAGTACTTGCGTTCTTTATCTATAAGGTAGCGTCACTTTCTGGACAGGTTTCAAAGCTCAATGAGCAGATAGAGTCATATAAGACCATGGAAACAGAGTATGAGCAGCTCAAGCTTGACAACCTCAGCCTTACAGAGCAGGTAGACAACCTTCAGGCACAGCTTGGCGGCGGCACAACAGACGGTAATTCCACAACAAATAATACTACAACTGGTTCAGACAGCACCACAAGTTCATCATCCACAAGCAGCGGTTCATCCACAACAGCTTCATCTAGCAGCGGAGCAAGAACATATACTGTTCAGGCTGGAGATACCTACTGGGGAATCGCCACAAAGATGTATGGAAATGGTTCTTATTATGAAAAGATCCTCAGTGCTAATGGACTTACTGAAAATGATAAGATCAGAGAGGGTATGACACTTACTATACCCGCAGCGTGATTCGGAGGGGTATAATGTACCTTGATTTGGAAGGAAAGACGTTGGCTGAACTCCGCCAGGAAGCAAAAAAACTTGGTATAAAGAGAGTCAGCGGGATCAAAAAAGATGAATTAGTAAAAAATATAAAGATCGCTATCCACGAGATAAACGTGTCAGAAGCGGCTGAAAAGGCTCAGGCTCAGGAGAAAACTCCTGAGCCTCCTGTTCCCGAGGGAGAGGAAAGCGAAGGCATACTTGAGATCATGGCGGACGGATATGGATTTCTCCGTACCCAGAATTTCGAGCAGGGAGACAATGATATTTACATATCCCAGTCACAGATAAGACGCTTCAACCTCCGTACGGGAGACAATGTAAAGGGCGTTACAAGACAGGCAAGGGAAGGCGAAAGATATGGTGCTCTCCTTTATGTAAAGAGCGTAAATGGAGATAATCCCCAGATGGCCGTTGGAAGGCCGGTATTTGAGAACCTTACCCCGATTTATCCTTCGGAAAAGCTCAGGCTTGAGACTACAAGGGATGAGATAAGCGGAAGGATAATAGACCTGGTGGCACCCATAGGCAAGGGCCAGAGGGGAATGATAGTAGCTCCCCCTAAGGTAGGAAAGACCATACTCCTTACCAAGATGGCCAATGCCATAACAAAAAACCACAGCGAGGTCAGCCTTATAATGCTCCTCATCGACGAGAGGCCAGAGGAAGTCACGGACATTCAGCGCTCCATCGAAGGCGAGAATGTGGATATAGTTTATTCCACATTCGATGAAAAACCGGAGCATCATAAACTGGTGGCGGAGATGGTGCTTGAGAGGGCCAAGAGGATGGTGGAGCAGGGCAAGGATCTGGTAATACTTCTGGACAGCATAACAAGGCTTTCAAGGGCGTATAACCTCATAATCCCGCCCAGCGGCAGGACCCTTTCAGGAGGCCTTGACCCTTCGGCCCTTTATTTCCCCAAGAAATTTTTTGGAGCTGCCAGGAACATAGAAAACGGCGGAAGCCTTACGGTGCTGGCCACGGCTCTCATCGATACGGGAAGCAAAATGGATGAGGTCATATTTGAGGAATTTAAAGGCACCGGCAATATGGAGCTGGTCCTTGACAGGAAACTTTCCGAAAGAAGGATATTCCCGGCCATAGATGTCAATAAGAGCGGTACAAGAAGGGAAGAACTTCTCCTTTCCAAGGAGGAACTGGAGGCAATGTATTCCATGAGGAAAATGTCTGCCAGCTCAAGTGCGGCAGAGACAACACCCTTTGTCATCGATCTTATGAGAAAGACCAGAGATAATAAGGCCTTTGTGGAAAGAATTTTACAAATGGAGAAAAATATTGCTAAATAGTATCTTGCAAGAAACAGCAGTATATGATATAATTTATTTGTTGTCTGTAAATAGACCTGAAATTGAGTACTATTGATCAACAAATATATAAAATGAGGTGAAAAAAATGAAGAAAGGTATCCATCCCGATTACAAACAGGTAACAGTAAGATGTCACTGCGGCAATGAGTTTGTAACAGGCTCAACAAAAGATGAGATCACAGTCGAAGTTTGCTCAAAGTGCCATCCGTTCTATACAGGAAGCCAGAAGCTTTTGCTTGAAAGCGGCGGTCGTGTTGAGAAGTTCAACAAGAAATATGGCAGAAAGTAATTCTAAAATTAAGGGGAGGCCTATTAAAGCCGCCCCTTTTTGCTTATTAAGGAAGTGTTTTGATGGCTAAAACTTATTACGGCGGACAGGCTGTCATCGAAGGCGTTATGATGAAGGGCAAAAACATCTATGCTACAGCCGTGCGTACGCCCGAAGGTGATATTGCAGTCGATAAAAAGGATAATATTACTATACTGGGTAAATATAAACTTTTCACTTACCCGATATTCAGAGGAATGTCGGCTTTTTTGGATTCACTGGTAATAGGCACTAAGATCCTCATGCAGAGTGCTGTCATAGCAGGCGAGGAAGTCGATGAGGAACCTTCGGAATTTGAGAAGAAACTCAGGAATAAATATGGCGACAAGCTCAATGATTATCTGATGTATTTCAGTGTATTCGTTTCGGTGGTCATAGCGCTGCTGCTCTTTTTTATGCTGCCGGTGTGGCTTGGAAGCTATTTCAATAAATATATCACGGGAACATATATGCTTGGCATTATCGAGGGACTTTTGAGGATTGCTATTTTTCTTGTATACATGTACCTCATATCCAGGATGAAGGATATACAGAGGGTGTTCCAGTACCACGGAGCCGAGCATAAGACCATCAACTGCTTTGAAGCTGGAGATGACCTTACTCCCGAAAATGTAAGGAAACATACAAGGATGCATAAAAGATGCGGCACCAGCTTTATGCTCATAGTTATGGTCGTGAGCATGATAGTGTTCGTTTTCGTGCGTACCGATGACCTGGCACTGAGGATGCTCAGCAGGATAGTGCTGGTACCATTCGTTTCAGGCATAAGCTATGAGATAATCAAGTGGGCCGGAAGAAGCGATTCCACCCTTGTAAAAATAATAAGCGCTCCTGGTATGTGCCTTCAGAGACTCACCACGGCTGAACCCGATGATGATGAGATAGAGTGTGCCATTGCTGCCCTGGTGACTGTGCTCAAGGAAGAAGAACCCGAGGCAGTTCCGGTATATTCCGGCGACTGGAGATATATAGTTCCGGAGGCTTGAGATGAATATCAGGGATATGGTCAAAAAAGGTTCTGAAATACTGAAGGAAGCGGGACTTGAGGAATATAGGTTCGAGGCGGAGTATCTTCTGGCGGAATGTCTTGGCATAGAACGCATAGAGGTACTGACCGACGGCGGACGTGAGATAGAAAAAAGCCATGAAGAAAAATACCTGGATATGATAAAAAGACGCTCAAAAAATGAGCCTGCCGCATATATTACAGGACATAGGGAATTTATGGGCCTGGATTTTGAGGTATGTGAAGGCATCCTCATTCCAAGACCTGATACGGAAATACTGGTGGAGGAAATAATCGAGACGGCAAAAAGGGAAAAATTAAAAACATCAGTGGAAGTTGGCCTTGGAAGCGGATGTATTTCCGTAAGCCTGGCAAAGTATACGGCGCTCAGATGTTTTGGCACGGATATAAGCCCCACAGCCGTTGAGGTCTCCAAAAAGAATGCCCAAAATAACGGCGTTGGGGATAAAACTGAGTTTTATCTGGGAGATGTTTTTGACGGCCTGCCCGAGGGCAGATATGATATGATCGTCTCCAACCCTCCATATATAAGGAAGAAAGACATGGACACCCTTATGGCTGACGTAAGGGATTATGAGCCCTATACCGCATTATGCGGCGGAGATGACGGCCTTGATTTTTATAGAAGGATAACTGAAGAAGGCCGGAAACTGCTAAATGTGGGCGGATATATTTTTTATGAGATAGGATACGACGAAGCAGAGGAAGTTTCGGACATACTAAAGGAAAATGGTTTTTATGAAATAAAGGTGGTTAAAGATCTAAGCGGACTGGACCGTGTGGTCACGGCACGCAAGGGGGATTTTGATGTTTGATAAACTTGAGGAGTTTGTAAACAGGCATGAGGAGCTGTCTCTGCTTATAAACGATCCGGATATAATAGCGGAGCAGGAAAGATGGCGTTCCCTTATGAAGGAATACAGTGAGATAACTCCCATAGCTGAAAAATATAATGAATATAAAAATACAAAAAAAGACATTGAGGAAGAGCTGGAAATGCTCGACGAAAATCTGGATGATGATTTCCGTGCCCTTGTGAAGGAGGAGCTGTCAGCCAATAAGGAAAAGGTGTCAGCCATAGAGGAGGAGCTCAAGGTGCTTCTCATACCCAAGGACCCCAATGACGATAAAAATGTTATCATGGAAATAAGAGGCGGAGCAGGAGGAGACGAAGCGGCTCTTTTTGCGGGAAGCCTTTTTAGAATGTATACAAAATACGCTGAGAAAAAGGGCTGGAAAACGGAGCTCATCAGCGCCAGCGAAAGCGACCTTGGCGGATTCAAGGAAGTATGCTTTATGATATCAGGACATGGAGCCTACAGCCGTCTTAAATATGAAAGCGGAGTGCACAGGGTCCAGAGGGTGCCTGAGACCGAGTCCGGCGGAAGAATACACACATCCACGGTAACGGTGGCGGTGCTCCCGGAGGCCGATGAGGTGGACGTACAGCTGGATATGAATGATGTGAGGATAGATGTTTTCAGGGCATCAGGAAACGGCGGCCAGTGTGTAAATACCACAGATTCAGCCGTCAGGGTGACCCATATACCCACGGGCATAGTTGTATCATGCCAGGACGAAAAAAGTCAGCTTAAAAATAAGAATAAGGCTTTGAAGGTACTCTATGCCAGGCTGTATGATATGGAGCTGAAAAAGCACAATGAGGAAATAGCCGGCGAAAGAAGGGCCCAGGTGGGAACAGGAAACCGAAATGAGAGGATAAGGACCTATAACTTCCCCCAGGGAAGGGTCACAGACCACAGGGTGAATTTGACGCTTTATAAGATAGACAATATAATGGAAGGGGATATCGATGAGATAGTCGATACCCTTTCAGCGGCCGAAAGGGCTGAGAAGCTCAAGGCTGAAGAGTAATTTAAGACATACTCCGACAGCATATAATTTATTATATATGTGTTGCTGGGAGAAAAGTGTATGGAAAAAACTAAATCGATACTGTATGATATAATTAACGGCGGGGCTGGAGGGGCCTTCATTGCCGCAGGCTGTGTATCTGCCATAGATTATATGGAAAGGGGCCCGTCGTTTGTCATATTATTTGCCGTTATGGGAATAATCGGATGTATCATTATTGAACATGCGGTATCATCCCGGGCTGCTGTGTTGGCGGCTATGGGAGCGTTTTTGTGCGGCATGTTATTAAAATCAGACGTGATTAAATATGTGGCATCAGGATTTATCATATATGCGGGCTGTTCTCTGGCGCTGCCGGAGGAGGATATATTTACCGACGCGGCCACGGCGGCATCGGCTGCCGTTGGATTTATGATAGTTTTGGCTGCCATACTGTGATTACTGGAGGGCATGTAATGAGCGATATCGTTTCAAAGGAAGCTATAAAAAGCGCCGTAGTTGACAGTCTCAGGAATTTATTCAGAAAGACCATTGATACAGCGACTGATGTAGAGATATATGAAGCTGCTGTATACGCCTTAAGGACTGTTTTTACGGAAAAATGGATCAAGACCCACGATGAATATAAGGAAAAGGACGTCAAGATGGTTTATTATCTTTCCATGGAGTTCCTTATGGGAAGATTTTTCGGAAACAGTGTAATGAACCTTCTTATGTATGATACGGTCAAGGAAGCCCTGGAAGAACTGGGCTTTGACTATAACACCATCGAAAACACAGAACAGGACCCCGGACTTGGAAACGGTGGTCTGGGAAGACTTGCGGCTTGTTTTCTTGACTCACTTTCGACCATGGAATACCCTGCCTATGGCTGCGGCATAAGATACCACTATGGTATTTTTGAACAGCAGATCGAAAACGGATATCAGGTGGAGAAACCTGATAACTGGCTGGCAAACGGTGATTTCTGGTCCATAAAGAGGACGGAATACGAAGTCGAGGTAAAATTTGGCGGAGATGTGCGCACAGAGCTTAAGGAAAACGGAGAACCAAGATTTATACAGGAAAACTATTCCTCAGTAATAGCCGTACCCTATGACTATCCCGTCATAGGATATGGAAACAACACCGTAAATACACTGCGTCTCTGGGAGGCAAGGCCTAAGAACTTCTTTGACCTTCAGTCATTCAACGCCGGAAACTACGCAAAGGCACTGGAGGAGCAGAACCTGGCCAATACCATAACCGAGGTGCTTTATCCTGCCGATGAGCATATGCAGGGCAAGGAGCTCAGGCTCCGCCAGCAGTACTTCTTCATATCGGCCACGGTACAGAGGGTAATCGCCAGATTCAAAAAGGACCACAGCGATTTCAGCATACTGCCTGAAAAGGTGGCATTCCAGCTCAATGATACCCATCCCAGCATAGCTGTTGCTGAACTTATGAGGGTGCTGGTGGATGAAAACGATGTGCCCTGGGATGAGGCATGGGAGATAACGACACATGTATGCGCCTATACCAACCATACCATAATGTCCGAGGCTCTGGAAAAATGGCCTGTGGAGCTTTTCAGCCGTCTGCTTCCCAGGTTATATATGATAATCGAGGAAATAAACAGACGCTACTGCATAGAGCTGGTACAGAAATATGGCAATAACCCCGGAAAGATACATGATATGGCTATCATTGCCGACGGACAGATAAAGATGGCATATCTGGCCATAGTTGGAAGCCATTCGGTAAATGGTGTTGCTAAGCTCCATACGGAAATACTTAAACATCAGGAACTTAAAAACTTTTATGAATTTTATCCTGAAAAATTCAATAATAAGACCAACGGCATAACCCAGAGGAGATGGCTCCTCCATGCCAACAGGCCCCTGGCGGACTTTATTACAGAGACCATCGGGGATGGATGGATCACTAACCTGGATGAACTCAATAAGCTCATCCCCTATGCCGATGACAAGGATTTCAGGGAAAAGTTCATGGATATAAAGGTAGAAAATAAAAAGGCGCTGGCCGAGTATATCAAAAAGACCAACGGAATAGACGTTGATCCAGAATCCATATTCGATATACAGGTAAAGAGGCTGCATGAATATAAACGCCAGCTTTTGAATGTGCTTCATATAATAAATCTTTATTTCAGGCTCAAGGAAGATCCAAATATGGATATAGTGCCTAGGACGTTCATATTCGGAGCCAAGGCAGCGGCCGGATATAAGAGGGCAAAGGATATAATAAAACTCATAAATTCCGTTGCAGATGTGGTAAATAACGACCCGGATATAAAGGGCAGGATAAAAGTAGTATTTATGGCAAACTACTGTGTATCCCTGGCTGAAAAACTTATACCCGCAGCCGATGTGAGCGAGCAGATATCCACCGCTGGAAAAGAGGCTTCAGGTACAGGAAATATGAAATTTATGCTCAATGGAGCCGTTACCATCGGAACCATGGACGGAGCCAATGTGGAGATACATGACGAGGTCGGAGAGGAAAATATCATAATTTTCGGCCTTTCATCAGAAGATACTTCAAGGATGAGCCGTGAGCACAGCTATAATCCATGGGACGTATACCACAGCGATGAAAGGGTAAGAAGGATAATGGAATCACTGGTCGATGGAACATTCTCTCCTTCAAATCCTGAGCTTTTCAGGGATATATATAATTCCCTCCTTGGCAGTGACAGAAGCGATGAGTATTTCGTGCTGAAGGATTTCGCTTCTTATGTGGAGGCCCAGGAAAGACTTGAAAGAATGTATAAGTATAAGGATGACTGGGCAAGGATGGCTGTTATAAACACAGCTAAGAGCGGCAAGTTCTCCAGTGACAGGACCATCAGGGAATATGCCGATGAGATATGGAATTTAAAACCTCTGCACATAGAATTATAAGCACTATGACACGCTGTAGCGCATATAATTAACATATAATATATCGGGGAGCCGGTTTATGTATAGTTTTGGCAGAGATTTTGATGAAGGAATGGAAGTAGACCATATATTCAGAGAATATATCGATCGGAAAAACGATAATGACTTTGCGGACAGAGCCTGTGAGGCTCTGTCCCGTGATAGTCTTGATGTTCAAAAAGGCGTATTTGATATAGTGAGCAGAAAACTTATGCCCTTTGTAATGGCTGCGGTGAACGGCATTGAGGCCGCTGGCCTTCTGGATATCGAAAACGCTTCAGATGAAAGACTTATAAGAGCAGCAGCGGCTGACGCCTGTGATGCTGCCCTTGGGTTCTACGGACAGTTTGAGGAATACAGAAGTCTTATGAGAGCCTTTGGCTCAAGAAGATTCCTTATGGAAAAAATATGTTCTGAGATGATAGCCGTTGAATTTCTCAACAGAATAAACTGCGTATGATTAAGCACCCTTAGCTCAATGGATAGAGCGTTCGGCTCCGGACCGGAAGCTGCGGGTTCGATTCCCGCAGGGTGCAGAGCAGGGGAGCAGGATATATGCCTGCTCCTATTTTTATGCCCTTCCTGCCTGGGAAGCTAATTACAGGATAAAAATTAATATCGGCAGCCCGCCGTTTACAGGGCGGGTATTGAAAAAGGCTGGGGCGTTCCAGCCTTTAATTTTATGGCTGTTTTGGCGGCCTTGGCGGGATAACTAAATTTTGACAGATTTGAAAACAACTCTCCAGTTTATAATATTTTAATGTCTGCGCTAAAATTTTACCTGATTAAATTTCTCATAAATTTATAGAATAATAAAAAAATTCAGCCTTTTTTCGCTTCAATATTATATGAAATATGAATAAAATTAACTTGGTTCATTATATTTATAAGGATATTTAGTACATAGTTAACAATTTATACATTGACTTATATTTGAGGAAACTTTATAATTAATATATTATATATGAAAAAATACGATGTTCGTATTATATTTTAGGAAGGCAGGCGATAAAAATGGCGGTAAAAGAAAATGTATTGGATTTTACATCGAGATATGGTGATGTATGCAGAAAAGCGGATTATATAGATCAGTCTCTCTTTGATAAGTACGGTGTTCAGAGAGGTCTCAGAGATAAGAATGGTAATGGTGTGCTCACCGGTCTTACAAATATATCCAGGATAGAAGCATTTAAAAAGGTCGATGGTAAAAAGATACCCTGTGACGGCCGTCTCTGGTACAGAGGATATGACGTGATCGATCTGGTCAAGGGATTTTCCCATAAAAGATACGGCTTTGAGGAAGTCGCATATCTTCTCATTTTCGGAGAGCTGCCTACGGAAAGCCAGCTTGCGGAATTTAAGAGCGTGCTTGGAGCCAGCAGGACTCTTCCCACAAACTTTGTGAGAGACGTTATTATGAAGGCTCCCAGCAAAGATATAATGAATTCCATAACAAAAAGTGTACTTACTCTGGCAGCCTATGATAAGAATATAGGCGACCAGTCCATAGAAAATGTTTTAAGACAGTCTTTGGGACTTATAAGCACTTTCCCTATGCTGGCCGTATACGGCTACCAGGCTTATAACCACTATGACTGCGATGACAGTATGTATATACACCGTCCCGATGAAAAACTCTCCACAGCTGAGAATATACTCCTTATGCTCAGGCCTGACAGGAACTATACAAAACTTGAGGCCAGCGTACTTGACATAGCTCTGGTACTTCATATGGAGCATGGCGGCGGTAATAACTCAACATTTACGACCCGTGTCGTTACATCTGCCGGAAGTGACACATATTCCGTAATAGCTGCGGCACTTTCATCCCTTAAGGGACCCAAGCACGGCGGAGCCAATATAAAGGTAGTTGAGATGTTCAAGGACATCAAGGAAAATATCAAGGACCTTCAGGATGAGGACGAAGTTAAGGATTATCTTGGAAGGCTTCTTGATAAGCAGGCCTTTGATAAAAAAGGTCTCATCTATGGTATGGGACATGCGGTATATTCACTTTCGGACCCTAGAGCTGAGGTTTTCAAAGGTTTTGTACAGAAGCTGGCGGCTGCCAAGGGAAGAGAAGACGACTTTAAACTGTATTCCATGGTAGAAAGACTTGCTCCCCAGGTAATTGCTGAAAAACGCCGTATATATAAGGGCGTAAGCATGAATGTGGACTTCTACAGCGGATTTGTTTACAGTATGCTTGATATACCGCTGGAGTTATACACACCCATATTTGCCATAGCCCGTATCGTAGGATGGAGCGCCCATCGAATCGAGGAGCTTATAAATATGGATAAGATCATACGTCCGGCCTATGACAGTGTTATGGAGGAAAGGGAATACGTTCCCCTTGAGGAAAGATAACATAAAAGGTGATGACATAAAATGAGTACAAAATGTTCGCCCATGGAAAAAGAGTGGAACGACCTGCTCAAAAAGGATGACAAGTTTTTAAGTGCCAGGATAAAGGCAAAGGTGCCGTTTTTGAATGAGAAACTAGACCCCAAAATACCGGAAAAACTCAGAGAGACATTAAATCTGGCATTCAATAAAGCCTTCCAGGTCATATTTGACAAGGGAGTTGGCATAATCGAAAAGACATATAACAAGGAAAAGTATGAGATGGACTATAAAGTCAACGAATATGCCCTTGGTCTTAAAAGTGATAAGAAAAGACTCAAAAAATTTGGTAAGAAAGCCGGAACGGCCAAGAAGGTGAATATGGCTGTGTCCTGTGCTTCAGGCATAGGATTAGGCGTCCTTGGAGTAGGGATACCGGATATACCTATATTTACGGCAGCGGTATTCAAAAGTATTTATGAGACTGCCCTTAGCTTTGGCTATAATTATGAGACGCCGGAGGAAAGGCTGTTTATACTGAGGATAATAGAGGTCGCCATGAAGCAGGGCGTTGATTTTGCGGAAGACAATACGGAGCTGAACAAGCTCATAGACAGCGGAAAGATGATAGAGGACGACCTTGAGGAGCAGAAGAAAAGGACGGCTCAGTCCATGACGGATGCCATGATATATATGAAGTTCCTTCAGGGAATGTTTCTTGTGGGAGCCGTGGGAGGCGCCTGGGACGTTGTTTATATGAACAGGATAACGGACTATGCCATACTTAAATATAAAAGAAGATTCCTGGTTAAAAAAATAGGTGAACTGGAAAAAGAAGCCTGAAAATAAAAAAGCCGAAAAATAAAACAGCATACGCATCAGCGTATGCTGTTTTTTGTTTATCAGTATTTTTCGTAATGAACTCTTTCGGGTTTGAATCTGTCTTCAAATCCCTTTTCCTTAGCGGGATATCCGAATATCATCATGTTGAAGGGGATGACGTCATCGGGAAGGGAGAAAAGATTTTTGATATATTCCATTCTGTCCTCAAAGGGTGCGATGGCCATCCATGTGGCGCCAAGGCCGAGCTCAACTGCTTCAAGAAGTATATTTTCACTGGCTGCTGAGAGATCCTGGTCCCAGAGGCAGTCGGTTATAAAATATTTTTTATTGGCAAGGCCTACAATGGCAAGGGTGCCGTTTTTCATGGCCATGGCATATTCGTGGGCATGGGCGAGTTTTTCGAGGGTATCCTTGTTTTCAACGACGATGAATTCCCAGGGCTGTTCATTGGTTCCTGAGGGAGCCTGCATAGCTGCTCTTAAGAGAAGTTCTATTTTTTCTTTTTCAACGGGTTTGTCTTCAAATTTTCTGATGCTGCGGCGTGCTTTTATCGCATCCATAACATTCATAAAAAAGCCTCCTTAATTACAAAACATTATTTATTATTATAGAACGGAGCTTTGTCATAAGTCAATAAATTTCGATCCGGATATGGGATATATGACATATGCTATATGGTAATATGTATCATTGTAATTTAGTAATAATATGGATTGTAATATATGAAAAAATAAATTATAAAAAATCAGGATATTAAAACATCTACACTGTGAGGGATATAAGATACTTTGTTAAACTTTTGTTGCTTTTCAGAAAAATTAATGAAAAATAGGTTAAATTCAGGACAAATGACATTTTATGGAAAGACAAAAATGATAACTTGATATCTGTATAAAAGTCTGAATATATAAAAATTATTTTGCTAAAAAATAAGTTTTACAATGTTTTGTCGCTGTTGCATAAAATCAGAATGTTATACAAAGATAAGCTTTTATAAAAACGTCAAAAAAACAAATATTGTTAAAAAATGATTTAAAGTAGTTGCATATTTTATTCAATAGTGATATTATTATTAATGTGATATGGGATTGTGTTGAAAACAAAAGGTATTATTTACTGAATTGTTGAAATACGTCGGAATATCATGACATTCAGCAAAAATCTTAACGGTTTGTCGCCTCGCAGGCAGGTCGTTAGGGTAAGTATCCTTGAGGACGGGATACACAATATATATTTTAAAATGAAAAGGAGATAGGTATTATGAAACAGTTGGAAGGCGTTAAAGTTGTAGACTTGTCAACATATATCGCTGCACCTTCATGCGGAAGAATTCTTGCTTCATATGGTGCTGACGTTATCAAAGTTGAGTCACCTAAGGGAGACGATTTACGTGCTGCTCAGGTTAGCTACGGTTATCCTGCAGAAACAGCTGAGCACAGCTATGGTATCGATGTTCAGAATGCTAACAAAAAAGGTATCTGCCTTAACTTAAGAACAGAGGAAGGTAAAGAGGCTATGTTAAAGCTTCTTGCTACAGCTGATGTATTCCTTACAAACAACCGTGTTCAGGCTCTTAAGAAGATGGGTCTTGACTGGGAAACATTACATGAAAAATTCCCTAGACTTATCCATGCTTCAATCCTTGGTTATGGCGAGAATGGTCCCCTTAAAGATAAACCTGGTTTCGACTATACAGCATACTTCTCAAGAGGTGGCGTAGCTAACTCACTTATGGAAAAAGGAACAGCTCCTGCAGTTCCCGTATCTGGATTCGGTGATGACTATGCTGGTATCGCTCTTTCATCAGGTATCTGCGCTGCTCTCTACAGACAGGCTAAGACTGGCGAAGGCGAGAGAGTAACTGTTTCTCTTCTTGACGCAGCTGCATACGGCCTTAACTGGATGCTTGGTGCAAAGGATTACGGCTCAGAGCTTCCTGCATCAAGAACAAAGACAAACAGTGCTGTTTGTACAACATACAAGACAAAAGACCACAGATGGATCCAGCTTGCTCTTATCCAGTATGATAACTGGTTCCCTAAATTCGCTAAAGAAGGTCTTAACGCTCCTCAGCTTCTCGAGGATCCTAGATTCTCTACATACGCAGCTATGCTTCAGAACATCCCTGAACTCGTAGCAGCTATCGAGCCTTACATGGCTGAGAAGACTCTTGATGAGTGGGATGAAATCCTTACAAAACTTGACCTTCCTTTCGAAAGAGTACAGACAATGGCTGAACTCGCTGATGACCCTCAGCTTTGGGCTAATGACTCTATCTTCAAGAAAGAGACTCCTGATGGAAAGAACATCTACTTCATCAGAACACCTATCAAGTTCACAGTTGATCCTATGCTTAAGGAAGAAGAAGGCCGTGGAAGAGCTCCTAGACTTGGTGAAGACTCTACAGAAATCCTTAAAGGACTTGGATACGATGATGCTACAATCAAAGAATACATTGAGAAAGGTATCGTTGTTGAGAAGTAATTTAATCAACTATGATTTATTTAAGACCTCGGATTTATCCGAGGTCTTTTTTGTATAAATAAAGCCACACGGAAGCCGCATGGCTGAGTATAGATTAATAAATGTATACAAAAGAAAAACTCCCGATGCATATAAAAGCGTGACCTGCCAGTTACGCAAAATACACATCAGGAGCATAGTAAAATTAAAAACCAAAATACTGACATAAATAGTTTAACACATAAAAGGTAAAAGAGCAAATATGATATATGCCCCAATATTTAATGAAAGTATTTTGAAATAAAAAACGAAGATCAAATGAATTTCTGTGTCAATGGATATGAGGTATCGGCAATAGGTAGCCATTGTCCTTATGATATACGGCTTATGCTTAATATACAGCTGAAGAAAAAAATCAGGATACTTAAAGGCGGCAGCAGCCCTGTGATATTTCAGAAATATATGATTAAAGGAAAAAACAATAAAAAAGACGAACAGCTTTCTGTTCGTCTTTAAAAGTGCCCAGAACCGGAATCGAACCAGTGACACGAGGATTTTCAGTCCTCTGCTCTACCGACTGAGCTATCTGGGCGGATCAATTTCACGCAAGAAATATTATACTTCAAAAGGGTATGTTTGTCAACAAAAAATTAAATTTGTTTAAAAATAAGACTATAAGAAAATAAGTATATAAAAGATAAGTATATAAAAGATAAGTATATAAAAAATCTCCCCAATGACTTATGGCCGCGGTCATTGGAGAGATCTATCATCATTTGTTTTCGTTAAATACCAGGTCTGTGCCAAAGCCGTCTGAGAAATACATATTGTCATCATGATCTATGAATATGGCTTCGACACCGTCAAAGTTATTTATAAGCTCCAGACCTTTATCCTTTCCAAGAACGAAACAGGTGGTGCTCAAGGCATCGCCAACAACGGAACTGTCGGATATTATTGTAACTGAGCTCAGCTCGTTTTCAACGGGATAACCAGTTTTAGGGTCAAGTATGTGGTGATAGCGTTTTCCGTCCTGTATGAAGTATCTCTGGTAGTCACCGGATGTCACCAGGGATTTATCGGACAGCTGAAGATAGCCAAGTATGCTGCCATCCTCTGACTTGGGGTCCTGAACGCCCAGGTTAAAGGGACGGTTTTCCTGGGAGTTTTGTCCAATGGCATAAATGTTGCCGCCTAATGATATTATGGCGGATGTAACACCGTTTCCCTCTAGATACTCAGCAAGTTTATCGGCTATATAACCCTTGGCTATGGCACCAAGATCGATGGCTTCAACTGGAGCTTCCAGGGTGACTGTATTTCCTTCTATTTTAACTTTAGTGTAGTCAACTTCTTTTAAAAGCTCCTGTATCTCATCATCAGGAGGAACGGTCGGGTCTTCACCCTCAAAATCCCATAAGATCGAGAGGGGAGCGGTTGTTATGTCAAAGGCTCCATCAGAAAGTTCGCTGAAATATTTTGCCGTTTCCAGTATTTCGATCGTATCATCGGACACTGTCACCGGCTCTCCATTGGAGTTGTTAATATTGTATATGTCGCTGCCCTCAATGGTACGGCTCAATGTATTTTCATAGTCCTGGCAGAGGTCAAAGGCTTCGTTCACCAGTTCTTCGGCGGTTTTGTCCTTATTTTCCTCGGAATAGACTGTGATAGTACAGATGGTGTTGAGCATAAACCTTGTATCAGCTGTAGGTTCAGGGGTGCAGGCCGTCAATAAGAGACCGCATAGACCTAATAAAAATAATTTTTTCATTTTCTTTCTCCTTAAAATGTGTATAATATATTATGTACTATTTTGCGGTCATTTTCAATAGAAATAAGAAAGAGGACAAAAGAGGACAATATGAAAAAGTTTGATGTTATAGTAATAATCGTGGTTGCAGCTGCCGCGGCAAGCATTTATGCCAGCGGCAAATTTACTCCAAACGATGAAGGAAAATACGCTGTCATATATACTGATAATGAGGAATATGCCAGACTTCCACTGGATGAGGATACGGCCCTCAGGGTGGAGACGGAATATGGATATAATGAGGTAGAGATAAAGGATGGTTATGCGGACTGTACTGATGCTGACTGCAGGGATGGGATATGCGTCAAACATAAGGAGATAAACATGAAAAATGAGACTATCGTTTGTCTGCCGCATAAGGTCATAATCGAGATAGAATAAATACGGATATTAGATCCGTGCTGCGGAGTTTTTGAGTTTTTTGGAGGAATTATGAGCAGGAAGGTCGCTTTTTATGGAATATTTGCCGCCCTGGGCATACTTATGGGATATGTGGAGGCCATACTCCCGTCGCCGGTACCCATACAGGGAGTAAAGCTGGGGCTTGCCAATGTGATAGTACTTATCGCCATGTATTTCATGGGCGGAAAGGCTGCCCTTGGAATAAATGTCATAAGGGTGCTGATATCGGCTCTGCTTTTCAATGGTTTTTCAGGATTTTTATACAGCATGGCTGGAGCCGGAGCAAGCTTTATAGTTATGCTCCTGGCAAAAAAAATAAAGTCATCGGGAATAATCGGTGTAAGTGTCCTGGGCGGAGTTACCCATAATATCGCCCAGATGGGTGTGGCTGCCCTAGTACTTGGAACGCCGGGGCTTATGTATTATGTACCGGTGCTGCTTGTTTCAGGAACGGCCATGGGAGTCATCACCGGAATGGTGGCAAAATACTGTCTGAAACATATAGAAAAGGCTGGATTTAGGTATTAAAACAGATTGTCCTTTGGGACCGTATAATTTACCTCTTTTTGCATATATTGTTCATGTATGAAAGAATATGTAAAGGGAGGTTTTTTTATGAAACGTGAAAAGGACAATGAACTCATAAGAGAGGGAAGAGCCATAATCGAAGCCATAGAAAGGATAAAGAGCGAGCTTGAGGCCGCAAGACATAATTTCGAGATGGCCACCGATGATGCTCTTATTGACAGTTATATATATGAGATATCCGCCCTTAACAGTAAATATCAGTATTTTCTGAAAAGAGCCAAAGGATTTGGGCTTACGGCTGATGGATTTAGTGAGGTCACGGCGTAAGGGGGATGGATATGGACGCTAATATTTTTATAACTGCTATGATAGTGATATGTGTAGTTATAGCGGCTTTGATGCTGTTTTCAAAGCCGCTTAAGGCTGTGGTACGTTTTATTATAGGGGCGGCTGTGGGTATGGCTGCCATCTACGTCTTAAATTTATATTTTCCGACGATAAATGTCGGGATAAATCCTGTTACAGCTCTAGTGAGCGGCTTTTTAGGCATACCGGGGATAGCAGCTCTCATCGTTGCGGGGCTGGTGCTGTGAAGGTATGCAATCTTGACAAAAAGATGTATAATTATTATAATTTAATAATGGTATATTTACAAATGTAGTTAAATATTTAGCCTAAACTGAATACATATAGGAAGTTTTCTGGAAAATCGTTGCAGCATATGTATTTTTTATTATCAAGATTATGCAGTTTGACCATAGGATGTATTTTGAAACAGCCATGGGTCAAAATAAAATTGCGGTCTGGAGTTGGAACAGTTGTTTAATGATTTTTTGAAGAATATGGCTTCTGAGCTGTCAAAAAATCATTTTGAGCTGATAAGCAGCGGTAAGGACAGCTATGCAGCCGTATATGCAAAGACGGAAGCTCCCATCGTTTATATAGTTTCCGTGGCCTTCTATGACAGGATCGACCTGGACAAATACCGGGAAGTAATAAATAAATTATTGGAAAGTCTTCTTGAAAACAACGGCAGTATACTTAATAATGCCGTTTGTGTCAATGTGCTTTATTCCGAAAACGGAGAAATAGGGGACATTGAGGAGGACCCGGTACTTTCAAGGCAGAGAGGTATACATAATATCTGGTGGCAGACAGATGGCAGACAGCTGTATGTTAAAAAAGGCCAGCCGGATAAAATATACGGCATAGAAAAATGTGTTCATAACGCCCTGATGGGCGGAGAAAGGGCTGAAGGAGAAAGTGTAAGGGAAATAAGCCGGAGAGCCTATGAGGAAAACCTCATAAAAAGCTCAGGGAAATTTCCTGTGGTAACGGCAGCTCTCATAAGCGCTAATGTTATAATTTTCATCATTCAGATGCTTTTTGCCGGAACTGATGCCTTTGTCCAAAGGTATGGCATAAATGGACAGCTGATATTTACGGATGGTGAATATTACAGGCTCTTTACCTATATGTTCATACATGGCGGAATAGAACATATTTTATCCAATATGGTATTTTTATTCGTATATGGAGTAAAACTTGAGAAATACTGCGGAAGGATAAATACCGCCGCCATATATTTTATTACGGGCATATGCGGAGGACTTCTTTCGGCGGCGGCAAACAGCACTGGATTTTCCGTTGGAGCTTCGGGAGCCATATTTGGACTTTTAGGAGCGTTTTTGATGGTGCTCAAAAAGACCGGCCAGAGGATAGGCGGACTGGGATATATGACAGTGCTTGCGGTCGTTATAATGTGCATAGGCCTGGGGGCGCTGGAACCGGGCGTGGATAACTATGGACATATAGGC